>Ga0184615_10000256_pt1 | contig 32444 bp, 28 predicted proteins | sample PLM4_65_coex_FD_133134 | JGI IMG/M metagenome (GOLD analysis project Ga0184615, IMG submission 133134) | Groundwater sediment microbial communities from an aquifer in East River, Colorado, USA - PLM4_65_coex | ecosystem: Environmental > Terrestrial > Soil > Riparian zone | place: USA: East...
CAGACTTCTTGATCACGCTTGCCGTCCGCGAGGGCATCTCGCTCGACTGGCTGCTGATGGGAAAGGGCCGGGCGAAGAAGTGATCGCCCCGCTCCGCCACGGGCGGAGCACCGGGCCGACCCTTCGTTGCCCTGGTTGGGAAGCGCGCTTCCCCGACCGCTGGGGATCGCTGCGCGCGCTCGCGCATGCAGCACCCGCCGGCAGCTGCGCGAAATCACTGTCGATGCCGCCGGCGGGGCTGCGCGCGGCACGGAACTTGTAGCGGCATCCACCCGCGAGGCCGACTCGCGTGGAGGAAGCGGATGCGCGTCTTGCTGGGGGCCGTCGTGGTCCTGCTGAACCTGGCGGACAACGCCACCACCTTTCTGTGTCTGCGCGCTCCGGTGCCGGGCTTCGACGTGATGGAGGCGAACCCCGCCGCCGCCTGGCTCTTCGACGTGATCGGGCTCGGGCCAGGCCTCGTGCTCGAGATGGTCGTGACGACGGTCGCGATCGCGTTTCTGGTCACGACGCCGCGGATTCCGCGGCGCGCCAAGCTCGCGCTGCTGATCGTCCTCGCTGCGCTCCCCGCCTGGGCGGCCGTGAACAATCTGTACGTGATGAAGGCCACCAACCTGTCGATCGCGTGGAGCTAGCCCGTGAACCGGTTGGTGATTCTCGTCGTCGGGTTCGCACTCTCCGGGGGCCTCTCCTGCGCGCCGCTGCACGCGCCGAGCGCGCGCGGAGCGCGGCTTCCGGACGTCGCCGCGGCGCCCGCGCCGACGGGCTCCGCGCCCGAGGCTCGCGTGGAGGCGCTGCTCTCGCGCTACCTGACCGGACTCGCGCCGTTCGAAGTCCGGCGCGCGGCCGAAGCCGTGGTTTCCGAGGCGAATCGAAATGGCGTCGAGCCGGAGCTCGTGCTCGCGGTCATGCACACGGAGAGCGGCTACTACAACTTTGCCCGCTCGAGGGTCGGCGCGCTCGGCCTCATGCAGATCATGCCGGCGACCGGCGAGATGCTCGCGCGCGAGGCCGGACTCCCCTGGACCGGCCCGGACATGCTCTTCGAGCCAGCGCTGAACGTGCGCCTCGGCACGCGCTACCTGGCGCTCCTGCATGCGCGCTATGGGAACTGGACGCGCGCGCTCGCGGCCTACAACTGGGGCCCTGGCGCGATCGACCGCCGGCTCGCCGAGGGTGAAGGCCTGCCCGTGCAGTACACCGACCGGATCTTCGCGCGGTTGGCCCGGCAGTAGCCGGTCACTCCGGGACCGGAGCGGCCACCGGGCGCGGCGCGCCCAGGCTCTCGACGAACGCGTCGACCGCCGCGTCCACGTCGAGCGAGCTGCCACGCGCGCCGTTCACGATCACCGAGAACGCGAGCAGCTCGCCACCCTCGTCCGGAACGACACCGGATAGTGACGCCACGCGCTGCAGGTGCCCGCTCTTCGCGCGGACCGGCGAGGCAAAGTCCTCCATCCGCGTCTCGAGTGTGCCGTCGCGCCCGCCAATCGGCAGCGAGGCGAGGAACTCGGCCCCATACGCGAAGCTCTGCACGGAGGAGCGGACCAGCGCGGCCAGCGTGGCGGGAGCGACGCGGTTGCGCGGCGAGAGCCCCGATCCGTCCGCGATCACGGTTCCTGCGCCGAACGCACCGATGCTCCGCAAGTGCTCGCCCAGCGCACGCACGCCCTTCTCCCAGCTCGCGGGTGCGCCGTACAGGTCCGCGCCGAGGAGCTTCGTGAGCTGCTCCGCGACGAAGTTGTTGCTGTACTTGTCGAGCAGTCGCACCTGCAGCGCGAGAGGCTCGCCGGGGAAGCGGAGCAGCTCGCGCGTCTCGGGCGGCGCGGGCGCGAAGCGGACGCGGTTGCCGACGCGAATGCCCTGGGCTTCGAGCTGCGCGCGCAGCAGCGCCGCGGCGTAGCGCTCGGGCAGTGCCACCGCTCGCCAATACGTCACTGGCGCGCGATCGGTCGAGACCGATCCCGTCACGCGCACACTCTCACCAGCGCCGTCGGGAAGCACAGCGACGTCGAGCGAGAGCTTGCCGCCGCCGCGTAGGGTGAGCGCATCGGAGAGCGTGCGGAAGTACGGCGTCGCAGGCGCCAGGCGAACCTGCGCAGGCTCACCCACGCGCGCGCCGGGTGCGACGTCGATGCGGAAGCTCGAGTAGTTCGCGCTCCACGCACTCGTCGGCGCGTAGTACGCGCGCGCTGAGACCGGCTCCCAGTCGGGGTGGAAGTAGGCTCCGTCGAAGTACGTGGTGTCGACGCCGAGACCGCCCCGGATCTCCCGGATGCCGCGCAGGCGGATCTCTTCGGCGAGCTTCCAGAGCGACTCGGAGACCAGGCTCGGATCGCCCTGCCCGATCACCCAGAGCGCGCCGTCGAGCACGCCATCGACGACCTCGCCTTCGACGCGCACGGGCGTCTCGAAGCGGTGGGCGGGCCCCCAGTGCGCGAGCGCGGCGGACGCGATCAGGAGCTTCTGGTTCGACGCCGGCACCAGGGGTGCGTCCGCCGCATGCGCGAGCACACGCTCCCCGCTCGCGAGCTTCTCGACCACCACACCGACGCGCGCGCCGCGCAGCGCGGGTGAGCGCACGAGGTGGTCGACCCGCCGATCGAAGTCGGCGTCGTCGGCCCGCGTGACGCCCGAGAGCGAGAGGCAGAGTGCGATCGAGCCGAGTGCGCGCGCGAAGACAGTCACGGCGCGCGAACCTAGTCCACTCGTTGGCGCCTTGCCGCCCCGCACACGGGCCGTCATCCTGCCGGAGCGAGAGGGGGAGCATGGAGCGAGCGCGCGCGTGGCTCGAGCGGGAACGCGGAAGCGCTCTCCGCGAGCTCGTGCCGCTGCCCGGCGGAGCCGGCGCCCGCCGCTACTGGCGCGCGAGTTTTGCCGATGGCGCGCGCGCGGTGCTCATGCACGCCGTCCCGGAAGACCCCGCGATCCTGCCCCCCGCGCTGCGCGCGCAGACGGCGGAGATTCCCTTCGTCGAGGTGAGCGCGTTTCTCGCCCGCCACGGCCTGCCGGTCCCGCGGATCCATGCGGTCGACCGGAAGCAACGCCTCGTGCTCCTCGAAGACCTCGGTGACACACATCTGCTCGACCTGCCGGCCGCCGAGCGCAGCGCCCGCTTGCGCGAGGCGATCGACCTGCTCGCGCGCGTGCACGCGATCGAGCGCGAGGACGCACTGCCGTTCCAGCGCAGCTTCGACGAGACGTGGGTGCGCTTCGAGCTGCGCACGTTCGCGGAACACGGCCTCGAGCCGCGCTGGCATGCTGCGCTCGCGCCCGAGCTCGACGCGCTCGCGCGCGCGATCGGCGCGCTGCCCCGCGTGCTCTGCCTGCGCGACTACCAGAGCCAGAACCTGATGATCGACGCTGCGGGTCGGCTGCGCCTGCTCGACTACCAGGACGCGCTGCTCGCGCCGGCCGAGCTCGACCTGGCCGCGCTCGTCTACGACTCCTATCTCGAGCACAACGACGTGGAGCGCGCGGAGCTCCTGGCTCGCTACTGGAGCGCGCGCGCCGCGTTGCCGGACCCGGCCGCATTCGCGCTCCTCGTCGTGCAGCGGAAGTGCAAGGACTATGGCCGCTTCCGCTTCGTGACTCGGGTGAAGCGCGACGCGCGCTATCTGCCCTTCATCGCACGCGCGCGCGCGGCCGTCCTCGACTCGCTTCCGCGTCTTCCGGCTGGCCAGCGCCGGCTCGCGGAGATCCTCGCAGAGGCACTCGCCGAGGGAAACGCGTGAAGGCGATGATCCTCGCCGCCGGGCTCGGCACGCGCATGGCGCCGCTCGCGCGCACGCTCGCGAAGCCCGCGCTGCCGGTGCTCGATGTCCCGGTGGCCCTGCACCTCGTGCGCGAACTCGCCCGGCAGGGCATCACGGGGGTCGTCGTGAACACGCACGCGCACCCCGACAGCGTGCACCGCGCGCTGCGCGATGCAGCCGTGCCGGTCGACTGGGTCGCGGAGCCGGAGCTGCGGGGCAGCGGCGGGGGCGTGCGCGGCGCTCGCGCTTTGCTGGAGAGCGGCGAGCCCTTCCTGGTTCTGAACGGCGACATGTGTCTCGAGCTGGATGTCGCCGCGCTCGTCGCCCGCCACCGCTCGCAGCAGGCGCTGGTCACCCTGGCGCTGCGCGACGACTCGCGCAAGCGAGAGTTCGGCTCGATCGGGTACGATGCCGACGGCAATGTGCGGCGCATCACGGAACGGATCGACCTTGGAGGCGAGAGGAAGTCCGGTCTGTTCATCGGGGTGCAAGTCATGGAACCCGCGGTCTTCGCGCGCATGCCGGAGACTCCGCGCTTCGAGATCATTCCCGAACTTTGGGTGCCGGCACTGCGAGCCGGCCTGCGCATCGCCAGCTGGACCCAGCCGGCGGGCGCGCGCTGGTGGCCGGTCGGGTCGCCCCGCGAGCTGCTCGACGCCAATCTCGCCGCCCTCGACGCGAGTCCACCCGCCGAGCGACTTCGCATCGATCCGCGCAGCCGCGTCGCCGGAACGGTGGTCGGTCCCGCGTGGATCGGCGAGGGCGCCGAGATCGCCGCGGGCGCGCGGATCGGACCCCACGCGGTGGTGAGTCGCGGCGCTCGCATCGGCTCGGACGCGCGTATCGAGAACGCACTCGCCCTGCCCGACGCACAGGTGCCAGCGGGAGCGCACCTCGCGCGCGCGATCGCCTTCGGCGACGAGGTCTGGCGCGATGAGTGAGATCGTCTTCGTCGGGACCGGCGACGCGTTCAACAGCGGCGGGCGCCGCAACAGCGCGATCATCGTGCGCGATGCGCATCGCTCGATCCTGCTCGACTGTGGACCCACCACCCTCGGCGGACTGAAGCAGCTCGGCATCGACCCGCTCGAGATCGACGCGATCGCGCTCAGCCACTTTCACGGCGATCACATCGCGGGCGTCCCGTTCCTGCTGCTCGACTACCTGTACCAGCACGAACGCGAAAAGCCGCTCGAGATCCTCGGCCCGCCGGGCGTCGCGGATCGCATCGCCGCGCTCACGCGTGCCTACGACTACCACCTCGAGCGCGAGCGACGCTACGCACTGCGCTTCCTCGAGTTCGCGATCGACAAGCCGGAAGATGTCGCGGGCTTCCGCGTGACGCCCATGCCCGCCGTCCACCAGGAGCACACCTGCCCGCACATGCTGCGCATCGACACGGAGGGCGGCTCGCTCGTCTTCTCGGGCGATACCGGCTGGCACGACACCCTGCCGCTCAAGGTCGGCGACGTCGATCTCTTCATCTCGGAGTGCGTGTTCTTCGACGAGGAGTTCGCGTTCCATCTCTCGCACCACCGACTCGACCGCGAGCGCACGCGCTTCAGCTGCGGCGCGATCCGCCTCACGCACCTCGGCAGCCAGGTGCTCGAGAACGAGTCACTCGTGCGATTCGACACCGCATACGACGGCTTGCAGGTCTTGCTTTAGCGCACGCCGCGCGGCCGGCTGCGCGCTGCTCTAGCCCGCGTTGAAGGCGTTGGGGGGGTTGAGCACGCCGAGACAGACCGCGCGTGTTGCGCCGGTGGCGGCGGGCAGGTTCGAGGGCATGCCGATGCTCGCGCAGTGTCCGAGCAGCGCAAATGCGATCGCTTCGAGCGCGCCGCTCGGCACACCGTGGATGTCGGTCGTCTCGATCGCTGCGGGCGCGAGCCGCGCGCGCAGGCCGTCGACCAATGCGGGGTTGCGCACGCCGCCACCGTAGAGGATCCAGCGCTCCGCGGGCTTCGGAAAGAACTGCTCCGCAGCACGTGCGACGCTCTCGACGGTGAGCCGGGCGAGCGTCGCGAAGACATCGTCGGGCGCGCCGCCAAGCGCGAGCACCGCGTCGCGCGCGAGCGCGAAGAAGTCGGCGCCGAAGCGCTCGTGACCGGTGCTCTTCGGCGGACGCAAGCTGAAATAGGGATCCGTGAGCCACTGCGCCACCAGTGACTCGTGAACCCGGCCCCGCAGACTGCGCACGCCGTCGCGGTCGAATCGCTCGGCACCGTCGCTCGCCCAGCGCGCAGCGCGGTCGAGCAGGGCGTTGCCGGGTCCGGGATCGAAGGCGATCACGCCCGCCGCCTCGCGGCCCGGCAGGTAGCTCACGTTGGTGAAGCCGCCGATGTTCAAGAGCGCGCGCCGCTCGGCCGCGTCCGCGAAGCGGTAGTAGTGGAAGAAGGGCGTGAGCGGCGCGCCCTGGCCGCCGGCAGCGAGATCCGCGCGCCGGAAGTCCGACACGACCGGCCGGCCGGTGCGTTCGTGGATCAGCGCGGCCGAGCCGATCTGCAGCGTGCCGCGCACGTCGGGCTCTGGGTAGTGGCCGACCGTCTGCCCGTGCGAGCCGATGCCGCGGACTTCGGCCAGCGGGATGCCCGCCTCGCGCGCGACGCCCAGCGCCGCGGCGGCGAAGCGCTCGCCGAGCGCGACGTCGAGCTGCACGAGCGCGCGCAGCTCGATCGGCCCGAATGCGAGCGCGTGGATGCGCGCGCGCAGCGCCTCTTCGATCGGCTCCTCGCGAAACGCGAGGAGCTCCACGTCACCCGGATCGCGGCCGATGCGCACGAGCGCGGCGTCGACCGCGTCCGCGGACGTCCCAGACATCAGGCCGATCCAGAGCACGCGCCCCCCTCGCCGCCGCAGGCTGCCGACGCAGACCCGGGCGCCTCAACCCTCGGTGCGGCGCTCCGTTCGCGCCTGCGCCGGGATGATGGCGGAATCGACCAGCGCCGGCACCTTGCACGTGGCCACGAGCGCGCTGCGATCTCCCGGACGCAGGTTGGTGAAGCGCAGACCCATGCCAGCGCTGGGCGCTTTCTTGCCGCCGTAGCCGCGCGTCCAACGCACCTCCGCCTCGGAGCAGATCCGGGTGCCCGTCGGACCGCCGAGGTGCAGGATCAGTCGCAGCCGCGTGCCGGGCGGCCGCGGTGCGAGCGACTGGATGAACACGCCCGTCTCGGAGAGATTCGCACCGTAGCCGAGGAAGTGCGTGCCGTGGTCACCGTCGCGCGCGCATTCGATGCGCATAGGGGGCCGGAGGAGTTTGCGCTTGGCAGGAGACAATGGAGCCATCCAGTGCTCCCATCGGCGGGAATCGCGCCCGCCTTGACCCCCCTGTCGCTCGCGCAGCGCATCTGTCTCTCCCCGTCCTTTGGCCGCGCGTCTGCCCGTCTGGTAGGCTCCGCCGCGATGAGTTCCAGGACGGACGAACGCTCCCGAATGCTCGGCGGGTTGCTCTGCTTCGGCGCGATCGCGAGCGCCGCGATCTTTCTCGCCGGCGTGCTCGCCAAGAGCTACTGGGCGCTCGCGATCCCCGTCACGGTGGTCGTGCTCTTCGTCCTGGGGCTGGTCAGCTGGATCGGCTGGACGATCGCGACCGTGCAGGTCGAGGCGGAGGGCGAGCGGATCTCCGCGAGTGGCACGGGCACGGGCGGCGCCGGGGGTGCGACACGGTCGGACAGCGACGCCAACGGGAAGAGCTCGAGCGCGAGCTAGTGTCCCGAACCCGAAGTTCGCTCGCGTTCTCGGCGGCCGATGCATCCGCGCTCGCGGCGTTGCACTCGCTCCACGAATCAACGGATTCGCCTTGCTCGCGCGCCTTGCGAGCGCGGCGCCTCGACCGCGAGAATCGCGTCGGAACTTCGGGTTCAGGACACTAGCCCCGATGCGGATCGCGCTGCTCACGTACCGGGGGAACATGTTCTGCGGCGGGCAGGGCGTGTACGCGGCCGCGCTGGCGCGCGGCCTGCACGAGCTCGGCCACGAGGTGCACGTGGTCGCGGGCCCGCCCGCACCCGAGCTCGCGTCCGGCATCCCGCTGCACATCATCCCGAACGAGAATTTCTTCGCGCTGCCGCTGGCGCAGGCGCTGCCGAAGGACAATCCGTTCCGCGCGCTCACACCCGGCAATCTCTGGGAGCTCGGCCTGACACGGATCGGTGTCTTCCCCGAGATGACGACCTTCGGCCTGCGACTCTTGATGCGCTGGCGCGAGCTGCAGCGCAAGCACCGCTTCGACGTGGTGCTCGACAACCAGTCGCTCTCGTGGGGCCTTTTGGCGCTACAGGCGACGGGCATCCCGGTGGCTGCGATGGTGCACCATCCGCTGCACATCGACCGGATCGCGGACTTCGAGATCGACCCGCGCTTCCGCCGCAAGTGGCGCCGCACGCTCTACTTCCCCCTCTTCATGCAGGAGTTCGTCGTGCCGCGCCTGGCGCGGATCCTGACCGTTTCGAACGCGTCGGCGACCGAGATCGAGCGCTACTTCGGCGTTGCGCAGAAGGAGATCTCGGTCGTCTACAACGGCACCGACGCCCAGGTGTTCCGCCCGCTCGACCGGCCCAAAGAGACCGACCTGATCTTCATCGGCCGAACGGAGGACCGGAAGAAGGGCATCCCCTACCTGCTCGATGCGCTCGCACAGACGCCCGAGCACGTGACGCTGAAGATCGTAGACGGCCGCATCCCGGACGACGGCCTCGTCCCGCGCAAGCTGCGCGAGCTCGGGCTCGAGAAACGCGTGCTGCTGGTGAAGCGCATGCTCAGCGTCGAGGAGCTGGTCGAGCAGTACGCGACCGCGCGCATCGCACTCGTGCCGTCGTTCTTCGAGGGCTTCGGCTTCCCCGCTTCGGAGGCGATGGCCTGCGGTCTGCCGGTGATCGCGACCGTCGGCGGGGCGCTCCCCGAGGTCGTCGGGACGAGCGGCGAGACCGGCCGGATCGTGCCGTTCCGCGATCCTCCGGCGCTGGCCGAGGCCATCACCGAGCTGTGTACACTGCCGCACGCGCGTGTGGCCGAGATGGGACGTGCGGCGCGCCGGCGTGTGGAGCACGTATTCTCCTGGCGCGAGGCTGCCGGCCGCACCGCCGACGTGCTGGCGGAGGTCGTACATGCTCACCGTCGATCTCGCTAGACTCGGCCTCCGGCGCGACGACTGGCTGCTCGATGCCGGCTGCGGCGGCGGGCGCCATTGCTTCGGCGCGCTGGACCGCGGCGCGCACACGGTGGGGCTGGATCTCGACGTGCCCTCGCTGCGCATCGCCCGCGCGGGCATCCATGAGCGGCGCGGGCGCGCCTCGGAGAAGCTCCACGGCGGTGTCTTGCAGGGGGACGTGTTCCACCTGCCGTTCCGCGACGCGAGCTTCGACCGCGTGATCTGCTCCGAGGTGATGGAGCACGTCCACGACTACGCCGGCGCCGTGCGCGAGCTGGTGCGCGTGCTCCGCCCGGGCGGGACGATCGGCGTGACGATCCCGACCGCGACGACGGAGTGGCTCTATCTCGCCGCGACGCCGCTCTACTTCGAAAGCCCCGGTGGACACATTCGCGTGTTCCGACCGCGCGATCTCGCGCTCGCGCTCGCGCGCGCCGGCGTGCGCGTCGATGGCGTCGGCTTCGCCCACGCGCTCCACACGCCCTACTGGCTGGTGCGTGCCGGCCTCGGGCTCGACGACGAGACGCCCGGGCCGACGCGCGCGCTGCGCGGCTTCCTGATTCGCGCGGCGGTGTCGCGCGTCTGGACACGCGTCGAGCACGCGCTCGACTGGATCTGGCCCAAGAGTCTCGTTCTGTACGGCACGCGCACCCACACCGGCCGCGCGCCGAGCGGCTCCTGATGCGCATCGCTTTTCTGTGTTACCGCGGCAACATGAAGAGCGGCGGACAGGGCATCTACCTGCACGCGCTCACGCGGGAGCTCGCGAGTCTCGGCTGCGAGATCGACGTCTTCGTCGGCCCGCCCTATCCCGACCCCATGCCCTGGGCGCGCGTCACGCGGCTCGAGAACCAGATGTTCTGGGGCAAGCGCTTCGACAAGCGCCGCACCGCGTTCCTGCCCACGCCCGACCCGTTCGCGATCCTGCGCCCGCTCGACTTCTTCGAGTTCGCGGTCACGCGCTTCGGCTTCCTGCCCGAGCCGTTCGCGTTCAGCGTGCGCGCGGCCCTGGCGGTCCTGCGCGAGCTGCGCGCCGGCCGGCGCTACGACCTCGTGCACGACGTGCAGTCGGTGAGCTACGGCCTGCTCTTCCTGCAGGCGCTTGGCCTGCCCGTCGTGACGACGATCCACCACCCGCTGTCGATCGATCTGCGCTCGAGTCTTGCGCGCGACCGCAGCTTCGCCGAGCGGAAGGGCTCCCTCACCTTCTATCCGGTGCGCACGCAGGCGCGCACCGCGCGCCGACTTGCCGCGATCCTGACCTCGAGCGAGGCGTCGCGGCGCGCGATCGCGCGCGATTTCGGCGTCGCGCCCGAGCGGATCCACGACGTGCGCAACGGCGTCGAGCTGCCCGAGCGACCCGTCGCACGCAAACGCCCCGCGCGGCTCGAGCTGCTCTTCGTCGGCCGCTGCGGCGACCCGAACAAGGGCCTCGAGTTCCTGCTCGAGGCGCTGGCGCTGCTGCCGCACGAGGTCGGGCTGCGCGTGCTCGACTACTTCCCCGCCTTCATGCCGCTCGAGAAGACGCTGCAGGCGCTACAGCTGTCCGAGCGCGTGCGCTTCACGGGAAAAGTCTCGAGCGAAGACCTGCTCACCGCCTATCGCAACGCCGCCGCCGTGATCGTGCCTTCCATCTTCGAGGGCTTCGGCCTGCCGGCGATCGAAGCGCTCGCCGCCGGCACACCCGTCGTCGCCTCGCGCGCCGGCGCCCTGCCCGAAGTGATCGCCGACGCCGGCGCCGGCCGCCTCGTTCCCCCGCGCGACCCCGCGGCGCTCGCCAAAGCGATCACCGACGTCCTCGAGAACTGGGACGAAGCGCACGCCGAAGCCCTCGCCGCCCGTCCCCGCATCGAGGCCACCTTTGGCTGGCGCCCCACAGCCAAGCGCACCCTCGCAGTCTACGAGCGAACGATTTCCGAGTTCAAGGGCCGAAGGCGCGCCGAATGCGATCCGAGCAAGCGCGAGCGCGCGCAGCGAGGCGAAGTCGAGCGAAGCCCGGGTGGCGCGCGGCCGCCCGCGGGCCGGGACCCTCGGGCATGCGCCGGGACCCGGTAAGACCATGAGGGCAGTGGATCTCGACCGCGACATGACGCACGTGATCCCGACCGGGACCACGCGCGATTCCGACTACCTGTTCCGGCGTATGGAGGCGGAGACCCTCGCAGCGACACGCGCGGGTGTCGGCGCGCGCGTGCTCGATTCCGCAGCGGGACTCGGCCAGGACAGCCGCGCGCTCGCCCGAGTGGGCGTGAAGGCGGTTTGCGCGGAGCCGTCCCATCGCATGATCGAGCTAGGTAAGCTCGTCGCCGCGAAGGAAACCCGGCCCGCGACCGGACAGGTCGTCTGGACGCGCGCCTGGTCCGAATCACTGCCTTTCCGCGCGGGCTCGTTCGATGCGGCGTTCTGCAAGGGGGCGCTCGACCACTTCGACGACCCGGAGGCGTGCATCCGAGAGCTCGCGCGCGTGACGCGGCCGGACGGCCGAGTCGTCCTGGCCGTCGCGAACTTCGAGTCACTCGGCTGTCGCCTGCAGCGGCTCGGCGATCGCCTGCGTGGCCGACCGCGCACACCCGGCCGCCGCACCTACCACGTGCCCTCGGATCACTTCACGCGCTACGACCCACGCCTCCTGCGCGCCCAGGTCGAGCGACACGTCGAGATCCTCGAGTGGCGCGGCATTTCGCTGCTCTGGGGCGTGCGGCGCTGGGCGCGCCTGCTCGCGCGCCTGCCCGAGCCCTGGGCGAACGCGCTGCTGCGCGCTGCGGATCAGCTCGCCGCGGCTTTTCCCGACCTGTCGGACGTGATCGTGGTCGCGGGGCGACCGCGCGCGCGCTGATTCAGGCCTCGCGCAGACCGTGCTGCAGCATCTTGCGATAGAACGTGCTGCGGCCGATGCCGAGCGTCGACGCGGCGGCGCGCACGTCGCCCTGGCTGCGGCGCAGCGCCGCTTCGAGACACGCGCGCTCGAACGCGTCGAGCGAGAGGTCGATGCCCTCGGGCACCTCCGCGCGCGGGGCGCTGAAGCCGCCCATGCGCAGGTCGGCGACCGTGACGCGCGTGCCCTGCGCGAGCGCGATCGCGGCTTCGATCGTGTTCTCGAGCTCGCGCACGTTGCCTTCCCAGCGGTGCGCGATCAAGCGCTCGAGCGCCTCGGGCTCGAGGCCGATCACGCGCGTGCCCGCCGCCGCGCGCTCGAGGAAGTGACTGGCCAGCACCGCCACGTCCTCCGGCCGATCGCGCAGCGGCGGCAGCTGGATCGAGACGACGCGCAAGCGGTAGAAAAGGTCGGCGCGAAAACGACCCGCGCGGACTTCGGCGGCGAGGTCGCGATTGGTCGCGGCAATGATGCGCACGTCGACGGGCGCAGCCATCGCCGCGCCGAGCGGCCGGATCTCGCGCTCCTGGATCACGCGCAAGAGCTTCGCCTGGAGCGAGATCGGCAGCTCGCCGATCTCGTCGAGGAAGAGCGTACCGCCATGCGCACTGCGAAAGAGCCCGGCCGAGTCGCGCACCGCGCCCGTGAACGCGCCGCGCACGTAGCCGAAGAGCTCGCCTTCGATGATGCCCTCGGGCAGCGCGCCGCAGTCGACCGGCACGAACGCGCCGGTGCCGCGCGGGGACGTCTCGTGGATCGCACGCGCGATCAGCTCCTTGCCCGTGCCACTCTCGGCCTCGATCAGCACGTTGCTCTCGTTCTGCGAGAGGTCGCGCACGGTCTGCAGGACGCGCTTCATCGACGAGGATTGCGCGATCACGCGCTCGAGCGCGGTTCGGCGGCCGAGCTCGCCCTCGAGCTCGCGGTTGCGCACGCGCAGGCGACGGCGCTCGAGTGCGCGCTCGAGCGTCTGCTGCACGCGGCGCGGATCGGTAAAGGGTTTCTCGAGATAGTCGAATGCACCCGCGCGCATGCACTCGACCGCCGAATCGATGCTGGCGAAGCCGGTCATGACGACCGTCTCCGTGTCGGGGCAGCGCTCGCGCAGCTCGCCGATCAGATCGAGGCCCGATGCGTTGCCCAGACGCAGGTCGAGCAGGACGATCTCGGGCTCGCGCGCGAGCTGCGCGCGCAGCAGCGCGACATCGGTCGCTTCGACGACTTCGAATCCGCTGCGCTCGAGCTGACGCCGCAGAACGCGGACGATCGCGGGCTCGTCGTCTGCAACCAGCACGCGAGCATGGTGAGAAAGGTCTCGGGTGGCGGACGTGTCGCTTGCGGGCAGGGGGGGCATCGACGTCGGAATCGGAACCGCGCCGACGATGCTTGAGCGCGCGCGGAGCCTACCCTACACTGCGAAGCAGCGGGGGTGGATGTGAATCGCGGCTCGACGGCGGGCGGTTCGGTTCTGGTGGTGGACGACGACGCGCTCTTTCGCGCAGCACTCGTGCGCTACCTCGAGGGTGAGGGATTCGCGGTCGTTGCCGAGGGCGAGCCCGGCGCTGCGCTCGAGCGACTCGAGCAGCGCCCGTTCGATCTCGTCCTCACGGACCTGCGCATGCCCGGCATGGACGGCATCGCGTTCGTCCGGCGCGTGCGCGCGATCGAGCCCGAGGCCGTCTGCATCGTCGTGACCGGCTTCGGCAGCCCCGAGCGCTCGATCGAGGCGCTCGACGCGGGCGCGTTCTGGTTCATCGAGAAGAGCTACGAGCGCCTCGGTTGCCTCGCACCGCTGATCGCGAAGGCGCTCGAGTTCCGTCGCCTGCACGGCGCAAATCGCCAGCTGCAGCGCCAGCTCGAGACCCGCTACGGCTTCGAGAACATCATCGGCGAGAGCGAAGCCCTGCGCGCAACGCTCGAGCTCGTGCGGCGGGTGGCGGACTCCGAGGCGACCGTGCTCGTGTTGGGCGAGAGCGGCGCCGGCAAGGAGCTGATCGCACGCGCCCTGCACTACAACAGTGCGCGCGCACAGCGACCGTTCGTCGCCGTCAACTGCGGCGCGATCCCCGAGGAACTGCTCGAGAGCGAGCTCTTCGGCCACGTGCGCGGCGCGTTCACCGGCGCATTGCGCGACCGGATCGGGCGTTTCTCCGCGGCGAACGGCGGCACCCTCTTCCTCGACGAGATCGGCGACATGAGCCCGCGGCTCCAGACCAAGCTCTTGCGCGCGCTGCAGGAGCGGGAGTTCGAGCCGGTCGGCTCGTCGCGAACCGAGCGCGTCGACGTGCGCATCGTCGCCGCGACGAATCAGAACCTGCCGCAGCTGATGCGCGAGCGGAAGTTCCGCGAGGATCTCTACTTCCGGCTCGCCGTCGTCCCGATCGAAGTGCCGGCGCTGCGCCACCGGCGCGAGGACATCCCGATCCTGGTGCGCCATTTCCTCGAGGTGCAGCGGCGCAGCTACCCCGAGGTGCAAGGCGTCACCGAGGCGGCGCTCAAGCGCCTGGTCGAATACGACTGGCCCGGCAACGTGCGCGAGCTGCAGGCTCTGATCGAGCGCCTCACGATTTTGAGCCGTGCCGGCTGGATCGACGAGTCGGACCTGCCGAGCGGCGTCGTCGGCCACCGGCTCGAACGTCCCGCCGTCTCGTTGCCACCGACCGGTGTCGACTTCGAGGCGCTGGTCTCGTCCTTCGAGCAGCAGCTGATCATGCAGGCGCTCGAGGCGACGAGCTGGAACAAGAACCGCGCCGCGCAGCTGCTCGGGCTGAAGCGCACGACACTCGTCGAGAAGATCCGCGCCAAAGGCATCTCCGCACCGGACCCCGAAGCGCCCCCGGCACTGCCGCGCGTGCGCTAGCCACCCTCACGCGCGCGCAGCCGCGCGCGCAAGTCGAGTCCCGCTGGCGCGGACGGCGTGCGAAGCTAAAGAAGTCAGGTAAGGCACCGATGGGGTAGCAAGCCACCCGAAGGAGCCAGCATGGGCGACGGCGACGGACGCAAAAACCCGCGGCGCACGCGCGACGCTGCGGCGGACAAGTCCGACCTCGAGCTCGACGACCTCTATTCGGTCGAGTACCTGGCCGAGGTCGCCGGGGGAGACGCGCGCGCCGAGCGCCTCGAAGAGTTGAAGCGTCGCATCGAGCTTGGCGCCTACAGGCCTGCCGCTGATGCGATTGCCGAAGGCATGCTCTCCCGCGTCGGGCTCGGCTCAGACGAGGACTGACTAGCCCTCGACCCGCACCAGAACGACGGTCGCGTTGTCGTCGCCCCCGCGTTCGTTCGCGAGCGCGACCAGGGCCGCAGCCGCGCCGTCGAGGTCGGCCGGGCGCGTCTCGAGCGCGCGCGCAAGTTCCGCGTCGTCGATCTGCGACGAGATCCCGTCCGAGCAGATCACGAACAGATCGCCCGAGCGCGCGCGCAGGGCAGAGATGTCGGGCTCGACCCAGGGCACCACGCCGACCGCGCGCGTGACGACGTGACGATTCGGGTGGACGCGCGCTTGCGCGGCGCTGAGCTCGCCGCGTGCGACCCGCTCGCCGACGAGCGAGTGGTCCGAGGTAAGCGCGTGCAGGCGGCCGTCGCGGTGCAGGTACAGACGGCTGTCACCGGCGTGGGACACGACCGCCTCGTCACCGCGCAGCCAGAGCGCCGCGAGCGTCGTGCCCATGCCGCGCAGCTCGGCGTCGGCTTGCGCGAGCTCGAAGATCACCGCGTTGGCGCGCGCGAAGGCCTCGCGCAAAATCTCGGGAGCCGGTCCGGCCGGGTCGATTCCCACCGACTCCACGAAGACCGCGACGCCGAGCTCGGCCGCGCGACGCCCGGCGGCATGCCCGCCGAGCCCATCGGCGACGACGAAGAGCGCCAGCTTCTCTTCGAGCGCGTAGAAGTCCTCGTTCGCGGTGCGCTTGCGTCCGGTGTCGCTGCGCGCAGAGACGGAGAATCGCATGCGTCGTGCGCTCCCGGGCGGATTCTGCGCTCCGGATCGGGTCCGGCGCGCGCGCGCTTGATCGCCGGGGGCGGCGATTTGATATGGTTCGCCCCGGGGGAGCCGGTATGCGTCCTCGCACTCAATCGCTCTCGGACGCGATCCGATAGGAACCGGCAAGTCCGGCCGCTTCGAGCGGCGGGCGCATGGAGGTTGGGGCCCGATGCCTAAGACCCTGCTTCTCGCCGACGACAGTGTGACGATCCAGAAGGTCGTCGGCATCACGTTCGCGAACGAGGACGTCGAGCTCGTCACCGTCGACAACGGTGACGACGCGCTCGTTCGCGCGCGCCAACTCAAACCCGATCTCGTGCTGGCCGACATCGGCATGCCGGGTCTGGACGGCTACGCGCTCTGCCGAGAGATCCGCAAGGACCCGAACATCGCGCGCACGCCCGTGCTTCTGCTCACGGGGACCTTCGAGACCTACGACGAAGACAAGGCGCGCGAAGTCGGCGCGAACGGCTACATCAGCAAGCCGTTCGAAGCGCAGGCCCTCGTCGACCAGGTCTTCGCGATGCTCGCGCAGAGCCAGGCGCCGCCCGCCGCGCGACCCGCCGCACCCGCACCGGCGCCGGCTCGGCCGATGCCCGAGCCCGCCGCGCAAGCCGCGCCCGCTCCGCAGCAACGGCCGCGGCCCGAGCTTCCGCCGCTTCCAGGCGCGATCTCGGCGAAGCCCGCGCGCACGGCGACGCCGCGCACCGCGGCGCCGTTTGAATTCGACGTGACGCCCGAGCCGAGCCCGACGGCCGCGCGCCCCGCGGCGCCGCTCTGGGAGGCCGAGCCCGAGCTCGAGGCGACGGACGACTCACCCGTGCGCCGCGCGACGCTCGAGTCCGATCTTCCGGAGCTGCCCGAGTTTTCCCGCACCCCTGCGCCGGACGCGACGCGACTCTTCGCGCCCGACCTGCTCGGTCGACCCGCTCGCCTACCCGAGATTCCCGAGCCGCCGCCGGCGCCGCGCCCGGCGCGCGGCGACTTCTCGTTCGAGGACCTCGACTTCGAGGAGCCCACCGGCTCGCCCGCGAACCAGTCGCAGATCTTCGGCGAGAATTCGGATGGCTTCGGCTCCGCGCACGAGCGGGCTGCGCTCGGCAAGCCGAGCGCGGAGAACGACGACGAGGCGGCGTCGCCGCTCGCGGATCCCCTCTACAGTCAGACCCGATTCCTCGATCCGAAGGCAGCCGTGCGGGTGGCGCCGAGCTTCGACACGCCAAACCCCGGACTCGCGCCGCCGCTGCCCGACCTGCTCGGGAGCGACGAGGTCACCGAGCCGAGCCACGGGCTCGACGAGCTCGAGCTCTCGGAAGCGGAGCCGGAGCTCGAGGCGGAACCGCTCGACGAGGCCGACCCGTTCATGCAGCCAATTCCGGCGAGGTCCGCGGCCGACCCGGACGAGCCCGACTTCGCGATGCCGCGCCGCGCGCAGGCGGAGGCGGCCCACGCTGCCGCGACCACGCGCCTGATGCTGCAGCACGACGCCGAGGAGAGCACCGCAGACGACATCGAGCTCGAGCCCGACATGCTCGAGGCCGAGCCGATCGCGGCGGAGCCCGAGCCCGAACCGCTGCCCGAGCCCGCGCCACCGCGCCTGCCGCGCGAGTGGAGCGAACCGGATCCTCGGCCCGCGGCTCCGCTCGCCGCGCGCGCGGCTGCGCCGGAACGCGCGCGGGTCGCTCCGCCAGCGATCGACTCCGCGCTGCTCTCGCAGACACTGGAGAAGGTCGCCTGGGAGGCTTTCGGCTCGCTCTCCGAGCAGGTCGTCAACGAGGTGCGCAAGCGGGTCGAGGCCATCGTCTGGGAAGTCGTTCCGCAGATGTGCGAGAGACTGATCCGCGACGAGATCGCGCGCCTCAAGGCCGAGCTGCCGGAGTAGTCGCGCACGGCTATCCTGCCGGACCGTGACGAACGTTCCCTCGCGCGCGACCTGGCTCTGGCTCGTGGAGGCCGCGCTCGCCGAGGACATCGGCCCGGGCGACGCGACCTCCGAGGCGCTGCTCTCGCGCGACGCGCAGGGCGAAGCGCGGCTCGAGGCGCGTGACGCGATCGTCGTCGCGGGTCTCGCGATCGCCTGCGAGGTCTTCGCGCAGCGCGGCGTGACCTTGAGCGCGCGCGTCGAGGACGGCGCGGCCGTGGCGCCGGGCACGGAGCTCGCGCGCGTGCGCGGCCCGGCGATCGCGATCCTCGAGGCCGAGCGCACGGCGCTGAACTTCGTGCAGCGCCTGTCGGGCATCGCGACGCTCACGCGCCGCTACTGCGAGGCGGTTCGAGGCACGCGCGCCGAGATCGTCGACACGCGCAAGACGACGCCAGGTTGGCGCACGCTCGAGAAGTGGGCCGTGCGCTGCGGCGGTGGGCGCAACCATCGCCACGCGCTCTTCGACGGCATCCTGATCAAGGACAACCACGTCGCCGCGGTCGGCGGCGCTGGCATCGCCGTCGCGCGCGCGCGCGAGCGCGGCTCGCGCCATCTCCGCATCCGCTGCGAGGTCGAGTCCTTCGAGCAGGCGCGCGAGGCGCTCGAGGCCGGCGCGGACTCGTTGCTCGTCGACAACCAGCCCCCCGACGTGATCGCGAAGGTCGTCGCGCTCTGCGCGGGGCGTGTGCGCGTCGAGGCCAGCGGCGGGGTGAACCTGGACAGTGTCGCGGCGATCGCGCGCACGGGCGTCGACGAGATCTCGGTCGGCGCCCTCACCCACTCCGCGCCGGCCGCGGACGTCGCGTTGGAATGGACCGCCCGCTCGTCGAGCTGACGGCGCGCACGCGCTGGCTCGGCCGGCGCATCGAGGTCCACGACGAGGTGGACTCGACCAATCGCATCGCCGAGCAGCGCGGCCTCGAGGGCGCACCCGATGGGCTGGTCGTGATCGCGGACCGCCAGACGGCCGGGCGCGGCCGGCTCGGCCGCAGCTTCTTCTCGCCGGGCGGGCGCAGCCTCTACCTGTCGGTTCTGCTGCGCGCGCCGCTTGCGCCGGAGCACATGCACCGGCATGTCTTCGCCGCCGCGGTCGCGGTCGCCGACTGCGCGCGCGCGGCGCTGCCCGCGCACTGCCGCATCGAGCTGAAATGGCCCAACGACGTCCTGATCGACGGCCGTAAGACCAGCGGCATCAACCTGCCGGTCCAGCTCGAGGGCGGCCGCGTGCGTTTCGGGGTCTTGGGCGTGGGAGTGAACGTGAACCTCGAGGCGTCCGAGCTGCCGCCGGAGCTCGCCGAGAGCGCGACGAGCCTGCGCATCGCGGGCGGCAAGTCGCTGGATCGCGTCGCGTTTGGCGAGGCGCTGCTGCTGAGGCTCGAGGCGGAGCTCGACTGCGTGCGCGCGGGCGACTTCGCAGCCGTCTTGGAGCGCTTTCGCAAATCGTTCACAATGGCGGGCAAGCAGGTCCGCGTTGGCGGACCGGGCCTGGCCCGCGAGGTGATCGGGACGGTGCACGGCTTGGACGACGATGGCGCGCTCTTGGTCGAACCCCGGGGAGGCCCGGTGGAGCGGATCCTCGCCGGCGACGTGACGCTCGTGCGCGGCCACGCGCGCGGGGACGGGTAGCGCGGCCGTGCTGCTCACCATCGACATCGGCAACACGCATGTGGTGCTCGGGCTCTTCGAAGGCGAGGCGCTGCTGCACCACTGGCGCATCGGCACGCACCGTCAGGACACCTCCGACGAGTGTGCGGCGACGCTGCGCGGGCTCTTCGAGCTCGCCGGGGTGGATCGAACCACCGTCTCCGACGCGATCATCTCCTGCGTCGTGCCGCCGCTCCAGCCGATCTTCGAGCGAACCTGCGAGAAGCTCTTGCGGCGCACGCCGCTCGTCGTCGGGCCGGGCATCAAGACGGGTATCCCGATCCGCGTGGACAATCCGCGCGAGGTCGGCGCGGATCGGATCGTGAACGCGGTCGCAACGGTGGCGCTGCTCGGCACGCCGGCGATCGCGATCGACTTCGGCACGGCCACGAGCTTCGACTGCATCTCGAGCGCCGGCGAGTTCATCGGCGGCGCGATCTATCCGGGCGTCTTCGTCTCGCTCGAAGCGCTGGTCAATCGCGCCTCGAAGCTCTCCTCGGTCGAGATCGTCCGGCCGCCGAGCGTGATCGGGCGGAACACCGTGCACAACCTGCAGTCGGGCATGGTCTTCGGCTACGCCGGAATGGTCGACACCATGGTGCGTCGCATGCGCAAAGAACTCGGCGAGGACGCCCGCGTCGTCGCGACGGGCGGCCTCGCAGGACTGATCGCGAGCGAGACCGAGACGATCGAACGTGTGGAGCCCTTCCTGACTTTGGGAGGGCTTCGCCTCATCTACACGCGAAATCGCGATCCCGGTGCTGGGAGTCGCGATGACTGAGGGACGAGAAAGACTCGATTGAGGGAGGGGCCATGAGCAGCACCGATACGAGCCGCAGCATCAACTTCGCTCTGATCGGACACGCCGGCGACGGCAAGACGACGCTCGCCGACTCGCTGCTCCTGGCCGCGGGCGTGATCAACCGGCTCGGCCGAGTCGACGACGGCACCTCGTTCATGAACTGGCTCCCCGAAGAGAAGCAGCGCCGCACGAGCATCTCGACTTCCGTCTGCTCATTTCGCTGGGACGAAGCGGAGTTCACCATCCTCGACGCGCCAGGCGACGCGAACTTCGCGGGCGAGACCCAAGCCGCGGTCGCCGCGGCCGACAACGCCGTGCTCGTGCTCGCCGCCCACGACGGCGTGCGGGTCGGCACCGAGCGCGCGTATCGCTACGCGCGCGAGCACGGGCTCGGGCTCGCGGCGGTCGCAAACAAGATGGACCACGAGCGCGCGGACTACGACGCCTGCGCAAGCCAGCTCGAAGAGGCGCTCGGCGTGCGCGTGGTGAAGCTGCATCTGCCGATCGGACACGGCGAGAACTTCCGCGGCTTCGTGAACCTGCTCACCGGGAAGGCACATCATCTCGACGCGAGCGGAAAGCTCGTGGTGGACGAGCCGCCGGCCGAGCTCGCGGAAGCCATTGCCGCGGCAAAGCTCGCGCTGGTCGAGGCCGTCGCCGAGGCCGACGACGCGCTGCTCGAGAAGTATCTCGAGCAAGGCGCGATCTCCGAGGACGAGGTCTTCGCCACGCTGCGCAAAGGCGTGCGCGACGACACGCTGCTGCCGCTCTTGTGCGCGGCGAGCGCGCGCAACATCGGCGGCATGGCGCTCCTGATCGCCGCGGATCGCATCTTCCCGACCGCCGCCGAAGCCTCGCCGCGCCGCGGGCGCGTTGCCGATCTCGAGGTCGTACTGAGCGCCGATCCGAACGCCCCGGTCGCGGTGCTGGTCTGGAAGTCCGTCGCCGACCGCTACGCCGGCATGCTCTCGATCTTCCGCGTCTTCTCCGGAACGCTGCGCAAGGACATGACGCTGCTCAACCCGCGCACGGGCGCGCGCGAGCGGATCGGCAAGATCCTGCGCCTGCACGGCGAGCAGACCGAGGACGTGACCGAGGTGCTGCCCGGGCAGATCGCCGCCATTCCCAAGCTGAAGGATACACACACCGGCGACACCCTCTGCGACGAGCGCCATGCCGTTCGGATCGAGGCCGAGCCGCCCCCGCGCGGCATCATCTCGTTCGCGGTCGAGGCCGACAACAAGGGCGAAGAGGACAAGGTCTTCGAGGCGCTGCACCGCCTGGTCGAAGAGGACCGCAGCCTCACGCTCCGCCGCGACGAGCGCACGGGCGAGTTCCTGCTCACCGGTCAGGGACAGCTGCACATCGAGGTCGCGCTCGAGAAGATCGCCCGCCTCTTTCACGTGAAGGTCAAGCTCAAGCCGCCCAAGGTCCCGTATCTGGAGACGATCAAGGGCCGCGCGGAGAACATCGAGGGCAAGCTCAAGAAGCAGTCGGGCGGGCGCGGCCAGTTCGGCGTCTGCTTTCTCTCGGTCGAGCCGGGCGAGCGCGGCTCGGGCGTGGTGTTCCTGGACGAGATCGTCGGCGGGTCGATCCCGCGCCAATACATCCCCGCCGTCGAGAAGGGCGTGCGCGAGACCTGCGATCGCGGCGTGAATGCCGGCTTCCATCTGACCGACATCCGCATCTCGGTGATCGACGGCAAGTTCCACACCGTCGACAGCTCCGAGCAGGCGTTCAAGATCGCGGGCAGCATTGCGCTGCGCGCGGCCGTGCAGCAGGCGAAGCCGATCCTGCTGGAGCCGATCATGACGCTCTCCGTGGTCGTGCCCGATGCCTTCGTGGGTGATGTAATGGGCAACCTGAACAGCCGGCGCGGACGCGTCTCGGGCGTCGAAGCGCGCGGCCACATGGAGATCGTCAAGGCGCACGTCCCGATGGCCGAAGTCCTTACGTACGCATCCGATCTCACGAGCATGACCGGTGGGCAGGGCAGCTTCGACATGGAGTTCTCCCACTACGAGGAGGCCCCCGCGGCGATCCAGGACAAGATCGTCAGCGAGGCCGCCAAGCACCGTCACGCGGAGGAGTAGGACCGGCGGGGGCGCCGCCTCCCCGGATCTGGAGGGAGAGTGAGCGCAGATCCGAACGCGGTCCTCGCGAGCCTGGGTTCGGCCCGGCGCTTCGCGGATCCCCTCGCTCCGCTCGACGCGCGGCTGATGGCCGCGAGCGGCGCCCTGCCCCTTCTGCCGCCGCAGCTCCTCTCGGTGCTGGTGGCGCTCACGCTCGATCCCGACGCGGGCGTCAAGGACAAGGCACTCACGTCGCTTCGTGGGCTGCCCGAGCGCGTGGTCGAGCCGGCGCTCGGCGAGAAGCTACACGCGGACGTGTTGGCCACCTGCGCCGAGCTCTACCGCGACAACAGCGCGCGGCTCGAGAGGATCGCGCTCAATCCCGGCACGACCGACGAGACCTGTACCTATCTGGCGACGCTGCCCCACAGCCGCGTGGTGGAGATCCTGTCGCACAATCAGGTTCGTCTGCTGCGCTGCTCACCGCTGGTCGAGGCGCTGGGCGAGAACCCGCTCACGGGCATGGCCACGATCGATCGCATCCTGCACTTCCTGGGCGTCGAGCGCGGGGAGATGGAGGAGCCGGAGCCCGAGTCGAGTGGGGAGCCGATCCCGACGGCGCCGCCGCCGGACCCGAACACGGGCGACGAACCGGCCGTCGACCTCGACGACGCCAGCGAGATCCCGAAGGAGCTGATCGAGGACGCTCCGGCGGACCTGCCCGAAGCCGAGCAGCAGGAGCGCAGTCAGAACATCCAGGCGCGGGTCGGCAAGATGTCGATCATCGAGCGCGTGAAGCTCGCGCGGCTGGGCAACGTCGACGCGCGCGCCGTCCTGATCCGCGACCGGAACAAGCTCGTCGCGGCCGCCGCGATCCGCAATCCGAAGATCACCGGGAACGAGGTCGAGGCGCTCGCACGCGCGCGCAATCTCTGTGACGAGGTCATGCGCATCCTCGCCAACAATCAGCAGTGGACGCGCTCCTACCCGGTCAAGCTCGGCCTCACCATGAATCCCAAGTGCCCGCCGCAAGCGGCAGTCAAGTTCCTGAATTACCTCACCGATCGGGACTTGGGAGCGATCATGCGCAGCCGCGATGTGCCCGGAACGATCTCGACCCAGGCGCGCCGCATCCTCGCTCGGAAGGGAAAGACATAGATGGGTACCGCCGACCGCGACGCGCGGGAGATCCACGGCAAGATCGTCTATTTCGGCGCCGCGGGCGCCGGGAAGACGTCGAACCTCGTGTTCATCCAGCGCAAGCTGAAGCGCGAGCACCGCGGCGAGCTGAAGCGCCTGTCCACACGCGACGGTGTCGCCGTGTACGAGACCCTGCCGGTCCAGCTCGGTGCCGTGCGCGGCTACAAGACTTCGATCCAGATCTCGAGCGTTCCGGGCGCCGCCGACGCATCGGCGCTGCGGCGCCAGATCCTGGACCGCGCCGACGGCATCGTCTTCGTCGCCGACCTCCGGCCCGAGCGACACGAGGCCACGCAGGCCGCGCTGGCCGAGCTGCGCCAGCACCTCTCGAGCCAGGGGCGCAAGCTCGAGGACGTGCCGCTCGTCATCCAGTACAACCGCCGCGACCAGGCCGACGAGAACGCGGTCGAGCGCCTGCACCGCCAGCTCGGCTTGCGCGGCGTGAGCTGCTTCGAGGCGCGCGCGAACGAGGGCACCGGCGTGCTGCAGACGCTGACGACGCTCTCGAAGCTCGTGCTGATGGAGCTGCGCAAGACGGTCGACGACGCCACGCCGCAGCCGCGGCCGGCCGCGAAGACCTCCGGGGCGCCGACACCGAGCCGTGTCGTCGAGCCGCTCGGCCCGCCGACCGGCCCGGTCACCGCGAGCTTCGAAGGCGAGCCCGAACTCGCGCAGCTCGAGAAGGGCTTCCAGATCGAGAGCGCCGGCCCCGTGGACGGGAGCGGCCACGAGCTTCGCATCCCCGTTCGCCTGATCGACGAGGCGACCGGCCGACGCGTGGAGATCGCCATCCGCATCGCGATCGACGCGCTGTAGGCCGGGGAGGCGCGGCTTGCGCAAGCGCCTGGGCATCGTCGGCCATTCGGACGAGGGGCTTGCCCTCATCCCGCTGCTGGAAGCGAATCCCGACGTCGAGCTCTGCGCCATCCTCACGACCGACGCCGACGCCGCGCGGCGGGCGCTCGCGCGCGTCGACCCGAAGTACGCCATGCGCTCGTACCAGCTGCTCGTCTCCGACGGTCAAGCGCTGATGCGCACGCCCGGGCTGGTCGCGCTGATCGACGCCGAGGCGCCCGCGGAGCTGCGTGCGGTCCTCGACGCCGCGCCCGAGCGCGGCATTCAGGTGACCACGCCGCTGATCGCGAAGCTGCTCTACGCCTTCGGGCCGGTCGACGCGCATCGCAAGCCCGATCTGCTCCAAGCGCTCGGCGAGATCCTCGAGTCGTACAACCTGACGGTCGACCGCCGAGGGCTCTTGAACCGCATCCTGCAGATCGCCGTCGGCGCGACCGGTGCCGACCGCGGCTCGCTCATGCTCTGGGACGAGGCGGAGGGGAGCCTGCGCGTCGAGGTCGCGATCGGCATCGAGAAGGAGCTGATCCCGAAGATCCGGATCCGCCCCGGCGAGGGCATCGCCGGGCTCGCCTTCGCGCAGCGCAAGCCGCTCCTGCTCTCGGGCAAGGCCGACCAGAAGCTCTACGAGATCTCGCGCGAGCGCAGCGATGTCGAGTCGGCGATCTCGGCGCCGCTCGTGCACGGCGAGCGGGCGCTGGGCGTCCTGAACCTGTCGCACAGCCTGCGGCGCGGCGCGTTCTCGGACGAGGATCTCGACTTCGTCGCGCGTCTCGCACTGATCGACGCGAAGATCATCACGCGCGCCGAGGAATATCACCGGCTGCTGCGCGATTCCGCGCGTCTTCGCGCGCAGGCGCTCGTGCGCGACGTTCTGGCCGAGAGCGGCGCGCTCCACCAGCGCCTGTCCAAGATCTGCCGCTACCTCGCGGACGAGCTCTCCGGCGGCATCGCGCACGTCTTCCTCGCCGACGCCGAGCAGGGTTCGCTGGTGCTGCGCGGCTCGTCGACCACGATCGACCCGCTCGCTTCGCCCTACCGGATCCGGCCGAGCGACGGCATCCACGGCTGGGCGGCGCGCCAGCGCAAGCCCGTCGTGCTCTCGAATGCGAGCGAAGAGGGCTGCGCATGCTTCGCGGTGCTACCGCTCGTCGCGCGCGGTGAGCTCGTCGGCCTGCTCTCCTTCGAGGGCATGCTCTCGCCGGGCGCGCCGGAGGTCTTGCGCGAGAAGATCGGCGCGGTCGCCGACGCGCTCGCGCTCGAGCTCGCCGACGCGCTGCGCGCGCTCTTCATGGAGCGCGAGGCGACCAAGACCGGCGCGATCACCGAGCTCGCGGGCAGGCTCAGCTCCGCGTCCGACTCCGCGCAGCTCCACCGCTCGATCACGTCGTCCGCCGCGATGATCCTCGAGGCCGAGCACGCGGTCCTGCGCCTGCAGGATGCGGGCACGGGCCGCTATCAGATCCGCTCCTACTTCGGCTCGGCCGAAACCGACGAGCAGGCGCCGCTGCTCGAGCTCGAGAAGGCGCTCTCGATCCGCGCGCTCTCGCAGCGCGATGCCGTGCGCGTCGCCGACGTCAGCGCCGATCCAGAGCTGCGCGCGCACCGCGCGGACGTCATCTCGCTCTTGTGCTGGCCGCTGCGCCGGGACGGGCGCGTGATCGGGACGCTCTCACTGCTCGGCAAGGTCGCGCGCGACACGCTTACGAGCGAGAGCTTCTCCGCGCAGGACCAGGCGCTGCTCGGGCGCTTCGCGGACCATGCCCAACAGGCGCTCGAGCAAGTCGGCGAGCGCGAGCGCATGCGCCATCAGCGGCGCTTCGACGATCTGACGGGTCTGCCGAACGCGGCCCACGTGGCTGAGCGGATCGAGGAGGAGATCGCGCGCTCGAGCGCGCGCAGCCGCAGCTTTGCGCTGGTGCGCTTCCGGCTGGAGGGGCTGGCCGATCTGCTCGCCGGCCCCGAGCAGACGGATGCGGAGCGCCTCGTGCTCTCGCTCGGGCAGGAGCTGCGCGCGGGCTTGCGCGAATTCGACATCGTCGCGCGCACCGCGCCGGACACGTTCCTGATGCTGATTCCCGAGCCGGAGGCCGACGTCGCGGCACTGCTCGGCCCGCTCGCGCGGCGCGTGCGCGAAGCGATCCGCCGCGAGCCCGATCCCGCGCTCGGCACGCGCGTGCGCCTCGAGTTCGGCTACGCGCTCTTTCCGAGCGACGGCCAGACCTCGCGCGCGCTGCTCGAGGCGACGCGCAGGACCCGCATCACGGACTGAGCTCGCGGCTCAAGCCTTCGTCCGCCAGGGCGAGTCGACGAACGGCACACCGAGCGCATCGGCGACGCCTTTCAGCGTCACCTGGCCGCGATAGCAGTTCACGCCGCGGGCAAGCGCGGGGCTCGCGGCCAGCGCTGGACCGACGCCACTCCGGCACAGCTCGAGCAGGTACGGGAAGGTCGCGTTGTTCAGCGCCAGCGTGGACGTGCGCGGAACCGCACCGGGCATGTTGGGCACGCCGTAGTGGATCACCCCGTGCTCGACGTAGGTCGGCTTGGAGTGCGACGTCGGCCGGATCGTCTCGACGCAGCCGCCCTGATCGACCGCGACATCGACGATCACCGAGCCCGGCTTCATGGCGGCGACGAGCGCGCGGTTCACGAGCACCGGCGCGCGCGCGCCGGCCAGGAGCACCGCGCCGATCACCAGGTCAGCTTCGAGCACCGCCTGCTCCAGGTTCACGACGTTGGAGTACAGCGTGTCGATGCCGCCGTGGTAGATGTCGTACAGGTGCGAGAGCTTGCGCTGGTCGACATCGAGCACGGCGACTTCGGCGCCAAGTCCGACCGCCATGCGCACCGCCGCCGTGCCGACGATGCCCGCGCCGATCACCGCCACGCGTCCGCGCGGCACACCCGGCACGCCGCCGAGCAGCACCCCTCGGCCGCCCTGATCCGCCTGCAGGTAGTGCGCGCCGATCTGCACGCCCAGGCGGCCCGCGACCTCGCTCATGGGCACGAGCAACGGCAGCGAGCCGTCGTCGAGCTGGACCGTCTCGTAGCCGATCGCGATGATCCCGCGCTCGAGGATTCGCCGCGAGAGCTCGGGCTCGGGCGCCAGGTGCAGAAAGTCGAAGAGCACCTGACCCGGACGCATGGCGGCGATCTCCGCCAGCGTCGGCTCCTTCACCTTCGTGACGATCTCGCAGCCCGCGATCACGTCCTCGGCCGACGGCAGCACGCGCGCGCCCACGGCCAGGTAGTGCGCGTCGGGAAAGCCACTGCCCTCGCCGGCTGTGGTCTCGATCAGGACTTCGTGGCCCGCGGCCACGAGCGTGCGCGCGCCCGCGGGCAAGAGCGCAACGCGCAGCTCGCGGTCCTTGGTCTCGCGCAGAACGCCGACGCGCATGCCGTGCTCCTTCTCGGGGGATCGCGCGGGGAGGATATCGCGCGCGCACGGTCCGGCTCTGGGGGGATCGGAACGAGCGCCGGCGAACTGGAGCGCGCGCCTACCAGACCGGCCGTGTGTTCAGACCATTGTGCACGAGCTCTCGCTCGACTCCGTCGGCGACCCGGGTCAGATAGATCAGGCTCTCGTCCTTGCTGCCGCGCGACGACACATAGACGACGAAGCTCCCGTCCGGTGACAGCGCGGGGAACTCCTCGTTGTAGCCGGTCTTCGTGATCGGGCGCTTCGCGGATCCGTCCGCGCGCATCAGCCAGATGTCCGAGTTGCCTTCGGACTTGCGCGCGAAGGTGATCCACATCCCGTCGCGCGAGAAGCGCGGGTGATTGCCGCGCGTGATCAGCCGCGGCTCGCTCTGGCCGAGCGTCGCGAGGAAGATCGACGGTCCGTGGGGCGTGGCACGGTTGCCGCGCGTGAACACGACGGTGCGGCCGTCGGGCGACACGTCGGGCTCGGATCCACCCTGCGATCCCGGCAGCACCTCGTTGCCGCGCTCGTCGGTATCCATCCAGACCGCGGCGGAGCTGATCCCCGCCTCGCGCACGGGTCCGTGCCAGACCAGACGGATCGGGCCGTCGGCGATGCCCGCGCCGTTTCCGACGGGTCCGCGCTGCACGCGCGCCCACGCGCCCGTGAGTCGATTCCACGTATAGAGCTGCATCGTGTAGTCGTCGCGATCGACTCGCCCGACCAGCAGGTGCGAGCCGTCCGGGCTCCAGTCGCACGGAATCGCGCCCAGGCCCGCGTCGGGCACGGGTGTGTCCTCGCCGGTGCCGGGCGCAAGCAGCGCGAGCGTCGTCTTGAGCTTCGGGCGCTTGCTCGTGGGATCGTTCGAGTTCTCGAGCCGCGCCGCCTCTCGGAACTGCTCGAGCGACAGGATGCCTTCGGAGGCTGCCTGGCGGACGAATGCGATCGGCGCCTGGGGGATCTCGTCGGTCGTGATGCTGCCCGAGCAGGCTGCGAGCGCCAAGCCGAGCAGCGCCGAGAGCGCGGCGCCAGGAGCCTGACCCAAGACTCCGCGTCGAGAGCTGGGCGCGCAGACGCCGCGCTGCCAAAGCGCGCGAGCGAAGGCGAATCGGTGGATTCTGCGAGCGAGCGCAACGCCGGCAGCGCGGATGGATGCGAGTCCAGACCCGGCGTGTGAGTCTTGGGTCAGGCTCCTAGCGGACCGCGCGGCCGCGGAAGCGCCGAGCCGATTCGTCCCATTCGAAGAGTGCGGCGCCGAGCGCGCCGGATTCCTGGACCGATACGACGAGCTGCGCGACTCCCGCGTAGAGCGGAAGGCCATCGGGTCCGAGCGCGCCTTCGAGATCGGTGAACGAGAGATAGGCGGCCGTGTCGACGTGCGAGTGGTAGATGACGACCAGGCGCTCGCCTCTCTGCTCCGCCCCCCGCAGCGCATTGAACAACTCCTGCTCGTCGATCCAGAATGCCCGGCGCGCACCGAGATCCGACTCTCCGCGCGCGGCCCGCGCGCTCTGCACGTTCGTGCAGCGAACGACACGGGACGGAGCCTCCGCCTCGCTGCCGGTGAGCAGCCCGCAGCACTCTTCCGGATAGCACTCGCGCGCGTGCTGGAAAACCTCGAGCAACAGGTCCCGCGGCAGCTCCGCCGGCGGAAGCGCCCCGTCGACCTGCACCGCCGCGCGCGCCTGCCAGGGCTGCTCGGAGTCCGCTGTCCCCGCGCCGCCGCTCAAGTCGGAAGTCGCGTTCGCGCCGGGGGTCGCATTCGCGCCGGCGATCGGACGGGCTGGGTTGGCTGGGTCGCGCGCATCGCTCTCCGGCGCGGACCGTAACACGAGCGCGCGCCGCTTTGGATGGACTAGAGTGGGCAGGCCCCCGCGTCGACTCCTCCGGAGGCCCGGCCCGTTCCGATGTCCGATCTCGAGATCATGCGACCGCTGCGGCGGTTCGTGGAAACGCTCGCGACACGAGCCGACGAGGGCATTGGCGGGCGGGTGCGCGCCACGCTCGCGCTCGAGCCGCGCAGCGCGCGGGCCGGCGCGTTCGCGCTCGCCCCGGCGCTCGAGCCGATCCTCGCGCGGCGCGGGATCGTGCGCCTTTTCTCGCACCAGGCCGCGGCGCTCGAGCAGCTGCGCGCGGGCCGCGACGTTCTGGTCTCGACCGCGACCGCGAGCGGCAAGAGCTTGATCTACAACCTGGCGATCGCCGAGCGGGCGCTCGCCCGCCGCGACGCGCGCGCGCTCCTGCTCTTCCCGCTGAAGGCCCTCGAGCACGATCAGCTCCAAAGTCTCCGCGCGGATCTCGCGGCGCTGCCGCTGCTCGACGGCCCGACGGCGGAGATCTACGACGGCGACACGTCCCCATACCAGCGCAAGCGCATCCGCGAACGGCCGCCGATGGCCCTCTTGACCACGCCCGACATGCTGCACTTCGGGATCCTTCCCGGACACGACGGCTGGAAGGCGTTCCTGCGCGATCTCGAGCTGATCGTGGTCGACGAGGTGCACACCTACCGGGGAGTGCTCGGCGCGCACTTCGCGCAGATCATGCGCCGGCTGCTGCGCATCGCGCGTCACCACGGCGCGGAGCCGCGCATCGTCGCGTGCTCGGCGACGATCGGGAACCCGGCCGCGTTCGCAAGCGACGTTTTCGGCCGCGAGCTCGAGCTCGTCGTCGAGGACGGCTCGCCGCAACCCGCGCGCTGGCTGGTCTTCGTCGAGCCGCAGGCCTCGACCTACACCACCGCGGCTCGGCTGTTCCGGCTGTGCGTGCGCGAGGGCCTGCGCACGATCGCCTTCACGCAGTCGCGCCGCGCGACGGAGCTCATGCACCTGTGGATCCTCGAAGCCGAGCCGCAGCTGGCCAACCGCATCTCGTCCTACCGCAGCGGCTTCCTGCCCGAGGAGCGGCGGGCGATCGAAAAGCGGCTCTTCGAGGGCGACCTGCTCGGCGTGATCTCGACCTCCGCGCTCGAGCTGGGGATCGACGTGGGCGGGCTCGACGCCTGCATCCTCGTCGGGTACCCCGGCTCGATCCTCGCCACGCGGCAGCGCGCGGGCCGCGTCGGGCGCGGTCGCGAAGGGGTGATCTTCGTCGTGCCGCAGGAGGACGCGCTCGACCGGTTCTTCCTGAACCACCCCGAGCAAGTGATCTCGCGCCCCTGCGAGGACGCGATCGTCGATCCGGCCAACACGGAGATCCTCGCGGCGCACCTGCCCTGCGCGGCGGCCGAGCTGCCGCTCGCTCACGACGAGCCATGGCTCGCGGCGCCCGCGGCCCGCGCGGCGCTCGCGCTCGCGCATGAGCGCGGAACGCTGCTCGAGAGCGCGGGCGGGCTCGAGTCGTTCGCGGCGCGGCGCAGGCCCGCGGCGGAGGTGCAGCTGCGCTCCGCAGGCGAGTCGTTCGCGATCAAGCGCGCGGGCGAGACTGGCAAGCGCGTGGTCGGCACGATCGGCGGCGCGCGCGTCACCGGGGAGTGTCACCCGGGCGCGGTATACCTGCACCGCGCCGAGTCGTTCCTGGTGCGTGCGCTCGACTTCGAGCGCCGCGAGGTCACGGTCGAGGGCCCGGCGCAGGTCGACTGGTACACGCGGCCCGTCGTCGAGAAAGAGACCGAAATCCTCGAGGTCCTGCGCACCCGGCCGTCGGGCAACATGCTGGTGAAGCTCGGCCGGCTGCGCGTCACCTCGAAGACGACCGCCTACGAGAAGCGCCGCGTCTTCGGCCAGGACCTGCTCGGCCGTCATCCCCTCGACCTGCCGCCGACGCGCTTCGAGACCGAGGGCCTGTGGCTCGAGCTCGCGCCGCAGATCGAGCGCGTCGTGAAGTCCGAGAAGGGGCACTTCATGGGCGGGATCCACGGGCTCGAGCACGCCGCGCTCGCGCTCTTCCCGCTCTTCGCGCTGTGCGACCGCTTCGACGCGGCGGGCATCTCGATCCCGCGCCATCCGCAGGTGCGCGGGCCGGCGATCTTCCTGTACGACTCGCACCCGGGCGGGATCGGCATCGCGCGCGCAATCTTCCCGCGCCTCGAGGAGCTGATCTCGCTCGCGGGTCAGATCACGCGCGAGTGCCCGTGCCAGGACGGCTGCCCGTCGTGCATCCACTCGCCGCGCTGCGGCGCGGGCAATCGGCCGCTCGACAAGCGCGCGGTGATCCGCACCGTCGACCTCGCGCTCGGGCGCGAGTCGCTGCCCGCGCGCGCAGTCGAGCTGGAGGAGCCCGAAGCCATGGGCCCGGAGCTATTCGCCACCGCCGCCCCGCCGCGCCCTGCCCCGGTGATCTTCGACGTCGAGACACAGCGCTCCGCGGCCGAGGTCGGCGGCTGGGGCAACACCCATCTGATGCGCCTCGCGCTCGCGGTCGTCTTCGACGCCGCGACCGGCGAGTTCGAGACCTACACCGAAGAGCGTGCCGAGGCGCTGATCGAGCGCCTCTTCCGCGCGCCCGCGGTCGTCGGCTTCAACAGCCGCCGTTTCGACTACGGCGTGCTGCGCGCCTACACCACGCGCGACCTCGGCAAGCTCCCGACCTTCGACCTGCTCGAGGAGATCCACCGCAAGCTCGGCTACCGGCTCTCGCTCGATCATCTGGCGACGCACACGCTCGGGCGCGGGAAGACCGGCGACGGCCTGCAGTCGCTCGTCTGGTGGAAGGAAGGCAAGCTCGACCTGATCGAGGCCTACTGCAAGATCGACGTCGAGCTCGTGCGCGACCTGCTCGCCTTCGCCACGCGCGAGGGCCACGTCCTGTTCCAGCGCAAGAC
>Ga0184615_10000257_pt1 | contig 32441 bp, 27 predicted proteins | sample PLM4_65_coex_FD_133134 | JGI IMG/M metagenome (GOLD analysis project Ga0184615, IMG submission 133134) | Groundwater sediment microbial communities from an aquifer in East River, Colorado, USA - PLM4_65_coex | ecosystem: Environmental > Terrestrial > Soil > Riparian zone | place: USA: East...
AATGCCGCCGGCGCCGATGCATCGGCTGAGTACGGGGAGTAGCTGGCGTTGAATACCATGGTGACCACGTACGCCGCGAGTGCGAGGATGATCCCCGCTTCAGCGGTGACCCCCAGGCGCCGGGGCGAACGGTACTCGATCAGACCGGTGATCACCGCGAAGAGGATCGGCAGGTAGAGCGCCAATGGCAGGCGAGCCGCCGCCTCGACCGGGCCGATCAGGATCACGAACCAGCCGTTAGGATAGGCCATCGTCAGCATGCCGATCCCGAGGCCCATGAGCCCACTGGGGGGCGTCGGGAATCGCGGCACGATATGGGTCGCGAGTGAGCGCCCGATCTCCAGCGCCTCGACCCCGTCGTCCGTCAGGTCCTGCCAGAAGATGGAAGGCAGCAAGAGGACGACTGTGAGGATGACGATCGCCGCCATCCACCAGAGCCGGCGTTGGTCCTCCCGCTCGGCCGGCAGGGCGACCGGCCGCCCGCCGCGCAATCGCAGAGCAAGCAGCCCGAGCAGCACTCCGTCCAAGGCGACTTCGGTCAGGGTGAACCCGTGCACTGCCAGGGGTACGACGCCAGAAAGCTTGAGGACGGCGTGCGCGAAGCCCCGCAGCAGGAAGGCGCCACCGAAGCTGGTGGCCGCCAGCGGCCCGAGCCGAGTCGAGCCCCCCGCGATGAGCGCGAGGAGGAATCCGGGCGCGAGCAGCATGCCGATCGTGCCGAGCACGGCGAGCGGCATTGCCACGTAGAGGAGGAGCCCGTGCTCCGGGACGAAGAACGGGTGCGCCGGGAGGTTGCCCGGGTAGAGATCGGCGACGCTGCGCAGAACCCCGCGGAATCCCAGGCCGGCGCCCACCACGATCGCGATGGCAAGTCCAAGTGCCGGCAGCCGGCGCAAGGTCAGCGAACCCGATTCCCCCCGCGGCGTCATGGCACCGGCCGGTTGACGTGGTACACGTGCAAGTCGTAGTCGTCCCGGGATTCGTCTCGAAACCGGCCCGCCCCCTTCGGCGAGAAATCATCCAGCAGCCGAACGTCACTCATGTCAGCGACGTGGGCGGTGCCCGCCGCCAAACCTTCCGGGTGTGTCTCCAGCCAAGCCGCGAGCGAGCGGGGGCCTTTGATGCGCCGGCTGTACACCCCTCCAACAAAGTAGAAGGGCGTTCCCGGCGCGACGTATCGCGATGCCTCCCCGGGCCAGTCGACGTGCCACGCCTCACGCCCGAGCCCTCGAAGGTAAAAGACCACTGCCGGCTCACCCAGGACCACGATTGGTTCGGCCCGTCCGGCGATGCGACTCACCTCCAGGGCTCCGCTGGCCAGGTGATCACGCGGCCTCCAGGGGACCGCGGCCGGCCTCACGCCACGCACGCCGAGGAATATTCCCGCGGTGAGCGCCACGAGAACCGGGGCTGCAATGCGGGCCCGCGCTGGGAGATCCGTGGTCACCAGCCACTCGATCGCGACACCCGCCATGAGCGCGGCAGCCGCCAGCCACGGCAGCAGCAGCCGTGGATAGGGCGTGTACAAGGGCGTGAGCACCGTGAACACCGCAAAGAAGGCCAGCGCGAACCAGTGAGGGGTCCAGCGCCAGCCATGACGCCGCACCAGGATCACCACCGCCATCATCGCGAGCACTCCGAGCACGGTGGTGGCCCCGAGCGCGAGTGTCAGCATCGTGAGCGCCGCCGCCCACCCGAAGGTGGCGGCCCGTCGCGCCCGGGCATGGACGAGGGCGATCCAGCCGACCAGGGCCAGGGGGGCAAGCCGCGCGGTCCATCCTTCGAGGTACAGCTGCGCGCGCAGGTGCGCGAGGGTGTTCTGCACCAGCGCCGCGGGCTTCAAAAAGTCCGCCTGCTCGGCGGTGAGCCGGCCGTAGCCGCCCTCCCGCCCGCTCACGTACAGAAGCCAGGGGACATAGAGCGCCAGCGCGACGGCCCCCGCGACGGCCAGGCGAATGACCCTGGCGCGCCGCTCGCGCGCGCCACCGGCGGCGAACGCGGGAAGCAGGGCCGCGACGGCGATCACCCCCGCGAGCCAGCCGTGATACTTGGTGTTCCAGGCGAGTCCGGTGAGCACTCCCGCGAGGGCGGCCGCCCAGCGGCTCTGGCGGTCCTCGGCACGCGCGAACGCCGCGAGCGCCATGACGAATAGCGCGAGGAAGAGGGAGTCGGTAAGCGCGGCGCGAGAGTAGAGGATATGGTAGTCGGACAGGGCGACGGCCAGCGCCGCCGCGCCACCGGCCGCACGGCCGAACCAACGGCGCCCGGCGAGATAGACCGCGACGACGGTGGCCACGCCGGCGGCGGCGGAAAGGCCAAGCAGGACGCGGGCCGAGGTGGTGCCGAACAGGGCCATGAGCGCGGCCCCCGCTCCGAAGAACAGCGGGGGGGAGAGGAAGTGGTGCAGCGGATAGAGCCCGCGTGTCACATCGCCGGTCGCGATCGCGGCAGCGGTCATCGCATAGGCGCCCTCGTCGAAGTGATCGACGCCAAGGCGGTCAAACAGGATTGCGCGCAGCACGGTGGCGGTGAGCGCCAGAAAGACGACGTCCCGGCGGACGCTCGCGTCCGGAGCTTGGAGAAGGGGGGGCATCGGCGGTAAGTTGGCTGCCACAACACATGGCACGCAAGCTCATCTCGATCGTGGTCCCGGTGTACAACGAAGCGGAGGTCATCGGCGAGATGTATCGCCGGCTGACCCGCGTCGCCTCCGCGCTTCCCGATCTCGATTACGAGCTCGTGGTCGTCGACGACGGCAGTCGCGATTCCAGCTTTCAGGCGCTCCATCCGATCGCCCAGGCCGATCCCCGCTTGCGGGTGCTGAAGCTCTCACGCAACTTCGGCCATCAGACGGCGATCACCGCCGGGATCGATGTGGCACGGGGCGATGCCATCGTCATCATCGACGCCGATCTCCAGGATCCTCCCGAAGTCATTCCCGAGATGATCGCGCGCTGGCGCGAGGGCTTCGATGTCGTCTTCGGCGTGCGGGCCAAGCGCTCCGGCGAGACCCTGATGAAGCTCGCCACGGCATCGGTGTTCTACCGCATGCTCCACCGGATGACGAATATCTCGATCCCCGTGGACGCGGGCGATTTCCGGCTGATGAGCCGTCGGGCCGCCGACCAGCTGCGGGCCATGCGCGAGAAGGACCGCTTCGTACGCGGGCTCATCAGCTGGATCGGCTTCCGCCAGGCGGGCGTGGTCTACCAGCGCGAGGCGCGCTTCGCCGGCAAGACCAAGTACCCCTTCCGCAAGATGCTCAAATTCGCGATCGACGGGCTCACCTCGTTCAGCACCGTTCCTCTGAAGCTGGCCACCTGGATGGGCTATTTCGCTTCCGCGTTCGCCTTCATCTACCTCGCATCCGTGTTCGTGCAGAAGTGGCTTGGCAAGACCGTCGAGGGGTGGGCGACGATCATGGTCGCCATGCTCTTCATGGGTGGCGTGCAGCTCATCTGCCTCGGCATCATGGGAGAGTATATCGGGCGGATATTCACGGAAGCCAAGCAGCGCCCGTTGTACGTGGTCGAAGAGTTCATCAACGGAGACCCGGCCGACCACGCCTGAGCGTGGCGGCCGCTGTCGAATGGCTCGTGTGTTCGTCACCGGCGCCGGCGGTTTCGTCGGGCGGGCGCTGGTCCGCACCCTGGCGGCGCGCGGACACATGGTGGCCGGCCTGGTTCGGGTGTCAGAGCCCCCCTCCGGCACCGAGGTCGTGCGGGGCGACCTGCTGGCGCCGGACTCCTACCGTCATGCCATCGCCGCCGCCGATGCGGTCGTTCATCTCGCCGCCGCGACCGGCAATGCGAGTGCCTCCGCCCACGCGCGTGTCAACGCGGAGGGCACCCGGATGCTCGCCGAGGCGTGCGCCCTGGCCCGCCGGCCGCTTCTCTTTGTCAGCAGCGTCGCGGTGCAGTATCCCGACGTCTCCAGGTATCCCTACGCAGCCGCGAAAGCGGCAGCCGAAGCCGCGGTGCGGGACAGCGGGGCCGACTTTGTGATCGCGCGCCCGACCATCGTGGCCGGACCCGGCTCCCCGGTGATCGGCGGCCTGGCGCGCCTGGCGACGCTTCCGGTCGTGCCGGTCTTCGGTGATGGCCGGACCCCCGTGCAACCGGTCGACGTGGATGACGTGGCTCTCGTGCTGACCGACATCGTGGAGGAGGGCCGATTCAGGGCCGAAACGCTCGGCATCGGAGGTCCCGAGGTCGTCACCATCGAGACACTGTTACTGGCCATCCGCCTGGCGGCAGGGCGAGGTTCGGGGTCGGTCGTTCACCTTCCCTTTTCCGTGGTCCTGCCGGCGCTGGCCGCCGCCGAGCGACTGACCGGCGGCCGCCTGCCGCTCAGCGTGGGGCAGCTGTCCCTGTTCCGATACGACAGCACCGTCGCCCCCCACCCGATCACCGACGCCCGGAAGGCGGGCGCGGTCACGATAGCCAATATGCTGAACCGGAGTCTCGGCGGATGAGCACCGAGAGGCTCGGGCGGGAATGCGAGGTGTTTACCCGGTACCTCGCCGGCCGGCCGCCCACACCCTATGTGGTGCGCCGCTACGCGGACGCGCACGCGGTCCTGGCGAACATGGAGCCGCGCGACGGTCATGGACGCTGGCTCCTTCGCGTGGCGCGGACCGGCCCGTTGTCGTGCCGAATCGCGGACGCCTGGGCCCGATTGGCCGCGCCGCGCTCCGCGCTCCGCAACAAGCTGGTGGTGTTGCTCGCGATCCTTGAAGTGAGTCCGCCGTTCGCCGCAGCGCTGGATCAGCCTCGGGGGGGGCGCGCGCTGGAGTGGGCCCGGATCTCGGTGTCCGGTATGGTGAGCCTGCTCGCACTCCTGGTCGGACTGGTGCTCTTCCTGCCGGTTCGCCTGATTTCCGGCGCTCGGGACCGGTAAGCGTGCGTGTGACGGTGGTCGGCTCGGGGGCGAGCGGAGTGCACTTCGCACGGACGGTGCTGGATCTGGGGCACGAGGTCACCATGGTGGACGTCGGCCACGAGCGCCCGGATTCGGTGCTCCCCGACGCGGACTTCGCCGGACTCAGGGACCAGCTCGCGGATCCGGTCGACTACTTCCTGGGTGCGAGCTTCCAGGGCGTGGTGTCACCGGGGCACCCCCGAGAGTACTACGGCTTCCCCCCCGGCAGGGACTACGTCTTCCGAACTCCGCCTGGCTTCGGCTTCCACGCCAGCGGCTTCGCGCCACTCTTCTCCTTCGCGCGGGGTGGACTGGCGGAGGTGTGGACCGGCGGCTGCTACCCCTTCAGCGACGACGACCTGCGGGACTTCCCGTTCGACCATGCGGCGCTGGCCCCGCACTACGCGCGGGTGGCACGGCGCATCGGGGTGACCGGGGTGGAGGATGATCTCGCCCGGTTCGTCCCCCTGCATGACGGGCTCCTGCCCCCGCTGGATCTCGATCCGCACTCGGCGGAGTTGTTGGCGGGCTACGAGCGCCAGCGTCGCTACTTTCACGAACGCCTCGGTTGTTACCTGGGACGCACCCGGGTCGCCACCCTGAGCCAGCCGTTGGGCGACCGGCGGGCGTGTACCTACCTCGGACGGTGCCTCTGGGGCTGCCCTCGCGAGGCCCTCTACACCCCCTCGATGACGCTGCGCGACTGCCAGGCGCACCCCGCGTTCACCTATCTGCCCGGACTCGAGGTGCGCCACTTCCGCGTGGACGGAGAGCGCCGGGTTAGGTCGGTCGTTGCCGTTCCGGTTCGCGGCGGGGCGCCGATCGATCTGCCGGTCGAGCAGCTGGTCCTGACGGCCGGGACACTGCAATCCGCCGCCATCGTGTTGCGGTCGGTCCATGCCGCGACGGGCCAGGTCGTGCGCCTGTCCGGCCTGATGGACAACCGGCAGGTGCTGGTGCCATTCGTAAATCTCCGGCGGGTGGGCCGCCGGTACCGGGCCGACCGCTATCAATACCATCTCATCGGGCTCGGGCTATTGGCCGACGATCCAAGGACCCACATTCACGGCCAGCTTACGACGCTCAAGACGGCGCTGATGCATCCGATCATTCAGCAGCTGCCCTTCGACCTCCGGACCTCGCTCACGATCTCGCGGGCGGCGCACGGGGCGCTGGGCGTCGTGAATCTCAACTTCCACGACACCCGGCGCGAGGAGAACATGGTGACGCTGGCGGACGAGCGGGGAGAGCTGTGCGTGGCGGTCCGTTATTCTCCCCCGGCCGATGAGGCTCTGCGTCTGGCCGGTGCGATGCGGCGCCTGCGCGCCGCCCTGTGGCGACTGGGCTGCATCGTGCCGCCGGGGATGGCGCACGTGCGGCCCATGGGGGCCAGCGTGCACTATGCCGGCACGTTCCCAATGACCGGGGAGGCGCGGCCCTGGACAACCGACGCCGACGGCCGCAGCCGGGACTTTCCGAATCTCTGGTTCGCGGACGGCTCGTCGTTCCCGTTTCTGCCGGCAAAGAATCTGACGTTCACGCTCATGGCGAACGCCGCCCGCGTCGCCACCGCCGCGGTCACGAGCTCCGGGTGACGACCACCCGTGCCGGTCAGGGCGGCGGCAGAGGCGGTGGCGGCCGACCGGAAGCCGGTGCGGCCGGCGCCTGACGCCCGGGCGCGGCTCCCACGAGCGCGATGATCAGGAACGGCAGGTACCACTCCACATACGAACCGGTGGCGTGGGTCTTCCAGAGCTGAATGGCAGCTGCCAGCATGGCGGTCAATGCGGCGAGCTGCGGCACGGTCCGGCCGCGCGCCCAGACGGCTGCCGCCAGGCACAGCGCGACGAACCCGAGGAACATCGGCTTGAAAAGGGAGGTCGAGCCGAAGAGGGGTTGCTGGAACACCGCGGCGAGCCCGGGGTGAGTGCCCCAGAAACCGAAGGTGCTGGCGCCATATTCCAGTGCCCCGGCACCTTCCTGGTGTTCGAGCGTGCTCTCCAGGAAGAGACGCATCGCTTGCAGGGGTGGGGCGTGCGTGTAGTGCACGACCACGGCCGCGAGGACGAGCCCGGCCAGCGCAAACCCCGCGGCGAAGCGCAGCGCACCTTCGCGCCGCCAGGCGCGCCAGCCGAACCAGAGTGGAAACAGGAATGCCGGCCAGAACAGCACCCCGGCCGCGCAGGCCAGGAGGACGCCCGAGAGAACCGGCCGCCGGAGCGCCGCAAAGGCCAGTAGCATGACGGCTGAGGGCGCGATGTGCGAAATGAAAGCCAGCCCGCCGATGACGAACCGCTCGCCGCCGAGGCCCAGGACGTAGGGACTTCCCGCGTAGAGGATCGCCGCGGCGAGCGCGACCTCCACCCCGGCAAGCGGCCGCACGATTAGAAACAGTCCTGTCAGCGCCGCGGCGAGGAAGCTCAAGCACGCGAGCCTCGTGGCCAGCGTGGTCGGCCAATGGTACGAGGGATCCGCAGGTGTGGCATCCGGAGGATTGACCGGAACACCCAGCGCCAGCTGGAAGGGCAGGTGCGCCGCGTAGAGAACCGGGCCATACGTCGCCGCCGCCCCGAAGGCCGGAGCGTCGGGACCCTTGAGCTTGGGATCGGCGTAGGGGATCGTGCCGGTCTCGGCCCAGCGCCTGGCCCCGAGATTGCTATAGATCCCCGCGTCGTCGGGGCGCCGTCCCAGCACCACCGCGACGTCGAGGGCGAACACGAGAGCCAGCAGTGCCCTGAGGCCGGTATGCGAGAGGTTTGGCCGCCAGCCCGGAATCGCCCGGCCGCGAGACAGAGCGAATGCCCACACGGCGTACCCGGCGGTCAAAAGAAAGATCAGGGTGAAGAGCGGAGCCGCGGTACCCCGGCCCTTCTGCCCGAAGTCCATGACCCGCAGCAGGCAGGGGGCGAGCAGGAGGAGGCCCGCCAGCGCCATGTTCCGGCGGGCGCGCAGAGCCGTCGAGTCTCCGAACAGGACAAACGCAATGAGGATCCCGATCCAGAGTGCGGCGGCCGGGTTGGGCACGGCGGCCTCGAGCAGCTCACGCATGAGAAGCGGCTCCCCTATCCGATGGAGCGCCGGCGACGGGTGACAGCGCGCGCGGGCCCCGGTTTCATTGGGTGCCGCCAACCATACAGCGTGCAGGGAGCGCTCCGCAACCGCGGTCTCCTGAATCGGAGCGCGGGGAGGTGCCGCAGCGGGCTGTATTATTGCTACTCTACGCCTCCGTGCCGATTGAGGTCATCTGCCCGAGCACAGCAGGGCTGTCGAGAGCGATTCGACCCTGACCCGACGGGATGTCGCGGCGCGTCTCGGACTCGGGCTCGCGCTGTGGGCCGTCGGTGCAATCTGGCTCGCGCCGCAGCTGCTGTCGCTCGCGCACCGCGGTGCGCTCCCGCTTGCCGATCTCGTGCTCGCGGGGAGAGAAACGGTGCCCCTCGACGCCTACCTCGAGCGGTGGCGGTGGTCCGCGCTGTGGGTGACCGCGCTCGGCGGGACGGCCGTGGTCATCGCGGTCGAGCGTCGCTGGCTGGCCATTCCGGCGCTGAGTGTCGCCGGGTTGGTTGCCGGCACTTTCCTCTTTCATCTTGCCGCCATCCGCGATGGCATCTGGTACGGAAGCGATGCCGCGCTGTACCTCATCCACGCCCGCAACATCGTCGAGGGGCAGCCATACTCCGAAACCGGCTACCTCGTGAACCCGACGCACCGTCACTCACCCGCGACATACCCCCCGCTCTTTCCGTTGATGCTGGCGCCGATCTACGCGGTCGCGGGCTTGGCGTTGCACGCCATGAAGGTACTGGTGGTGGCCACGACGGCGCTCGCCACGGCCGCGCTGTACCTGCTTGCGCGCCGAGCGCTTCCGATCGGCGCATCGCTCACGGTGGCGTGGCTGTTCGCGTTTTCCCCGTTCATCGGGTGGCTCAAGGACGATCTGGCTTCGGATATCCCGTTTCTCGCCGCAGTCTTCTTCTGCCTGTGGGCCGCGGAGAAGGCACAGTCGATCGGAACGCAAACTGATGCCGGATGGAGGCGCGGGGCGGTCGTCGGCCTGCTCTGCTATGCCGCCGTCGCCACTCGGACCGTCGGAATCGTGTTACTGCCCGCGCTGCTCATCGCCGACATCGCCCGCGTCAGACGTCTCAGCCCCTATGCGGTGGGGTTCAGCGTCACGGCTCTGAGCCTCATCGGCCTCCAGGAGGCCCTGCTCGGGAATGTTCGCGCCTATTCCTCGCTCACGACCTGGGGAGGACTGGAGCAGATGGCGGACAGCGTGGTGCGTAATGCGCGGTTTCTCACCGGCATCCTGTTCGGGGATCTGCCCCCGGCAGTGCAGCGGGTGGCGATGACGACCGCAACAGCAGCCGCATCGTACGGAGTGCTGCTGCTGCTCCGCCGCCGGTGGTACTCGACCGTATTGTTCATCACCGGGTACACGGCGATGCTCCTGTTGTGGCCGAACACCTCCGGACCTCGACTCCTATTACCTCATTTCGCCCTGGGCCTGATATTCGTGTCGGTCGCACTCTGGCCTGGAGACGGCCGACACCACTGGCGCAAGGCGATCGCGGCGGCCCTCGTCGCGCTCTGCGTCACCTCGTATGCGGTCCGCTACCGGGGCTCGACTCTTGCGCCGTTGCCCGACTCCTTTGACCGGCCCGAGCATGCCGAGCTGGTGGCGTTCGTCCACCGGGAAACGTCGCCGAACGACGTGTTCATCTCCATAGCACCGCGCACCTTCGCGTTGCTCACGCGTCGCACCGCAAGTATCTATGACAGGCGGCTCTCTCTCGAGAACCAATGGCGCTACTTCGCCTCGATCCGCGCGTCATACGTTGTCGCCAGGCGCGGGAGCGGCGAGCGGGATGCCGCGTATCTTTCGAGGGTCATCAGGACGTATCGCGAGCATCTGAAACTCGAGTTCTCCAACGCGGCCTACGAGGTCTACCACATCGTGCCGGGTATCGGCCGGTAGCGCCGGCCTGCGGGACCTCCTCACATATATCCGTCCCGCCGCAACGTCTCGAGCCCGCCGCCATCCTCCCGGTCCTGGGCGCGTCCCGAGCGCTCGGCGACATTCGCGAATTTGCCGGTTCGCAGCTCGTCCACGATCTCCCGAACGGTCCGCGCCGTGGACTCGACCGGCCGGGTACAGGGGTAGCAACCCAGGGAGCGGTACCGGATTCCCTGGCCCTGGTCGTAGTAGAGCGACACCGTGGGGATGGATTCCCGCTCGATGTACTCCCAGATGTTCAACTCGGTCCAGTCGAGCAACGGATGGATCCGCACGTGGGTCCCCGGCGCGAAATCGGTCTTGTACTGGTTCCAGAACTCCGGCGGCTGCTCGCCGATGTCCCAGGTGCTCTGCTGATTCCGGGGCGAGAAGTATCGTTCCTTCGAGCGGCTGCCCTCCTCGTCGGCTCGCGCGCCCACGATGACCCCTGTGAACGCCTCGCGGTGCCGATCGTCCTCGTATTCCCCGGTGGCATGGTTGAGCCGGCGGCGCGGCCACTCCCCGCTCAAGGTGTACTTGAGCGCGTCGGTCTTGAGCAGCCGGCAGCAGGTGAGCCGGTCGACCGCGCCGTCCGGGAAGGTGCGCCGCGCGGCGAGGGCCTCCTCGTTCTGACCCACGATCATGTTCAGCTTCCATTCCCGCGCCAGCCGGTCCCGGTAGCCGATCATCTCGGGGATCTTGTAGGACGTATCGATGTGCACCAGAGGAAACGGCACGTGCCCGAAGAACGCCTTCCGGGCCAGCCAGAGCAGGACGGTGCTGTCCTTCCCGATCGACCAGAGCATGCAAAGGCTCTTGAAGTTCGCGAAGGCCTCGCGCAGGATGTGCACGCTCTGGTGCTCGAGCTGGTCCAGGTATCCCATCAGCCCCTCAAGTATCGCTGCTCGAGGTACTCGAGGATTCGCGTCCCCGCCTCGGAGACGGACAAGGCGCTGGTGTCGACCGTGAGCTCCGGGCGGCTCGGCGGCTCGAACGGATCGTCGATCCCCGTGAAGTTCCGGATCTCGCCGCGCCGCGCGCGGGCGTACAGCCCTTTCACGTCACGCCGCTCGCACTCCGCCAGGGGCGTGCTCACATACACCTCGATGAAGTTCCGGCACAGTCCTCGCACGAACTGCCGGGAAGATTCGTACGGGGAGACGAATGACGCAATGACGAACACCCCATTCTGCTCCAGCTTGCTGGCGAGGTAGCCGATCCGGCGGAGGTGCTCCTCGCGCTCGACCCGGGTAAACCCGGTTTGCGGAAAAATCGCGCGGACCGCATCGCCATCGAGGCACTCGACCCGGAAACCCCGCTTCCGCAGCGCGTCGCCCAGCCAGACGGCGAGCGTACTCTTCCCCGCGCCGGAGAGGCCGGTCAGCCAGACCACCGCCGGGGCAATCTCCCGCTTCCCGAAGCGCAACCGGTCCCAGGCGCGCTCATGCAGCCAGAACAGGCCGATCTTCGCCAGAAACTCGATGCCGCCCACCGCCAGCGAGAGGGCGAGGCGTCGCGTGAACACGAGCACCAGCAGCATCGTGGCCATGCTGCCGAGCACGCGCCAGCTGATCGCCTTGGCGATCGAGCGGGTGTGGGTCTCCCGGAACATCGCCCGGCTCATGCGGAATCCGTTTCGATCATACCGGTCCCGGGATAATTCCCCTGGCGTGGAGGAGGCGCTCGATCCGGCCGACCGCGTCCGGGTCGTCCGGGTTCCCGATCAGGAGGTCGAAGTCGATATCGGTGGTGGCTTCCGGCCCGAGCCAGATGGTCTCGATCCGCTCGGGATCGACCGTGACCCGGATGAGATCCAGGTCCTCCTGGGTAAGCTCCGCCGCGGTCACGACGAGAATCACGCCGGCATCGATCATCAAATTGGCGACTTCGGCGAGCCGCCGCAGATGCTCCTGCCGGTTCTCCCTGGTCCGTCCGATGTCGGCGTCGACCCCGTACAGCACGTTGCCGATCCCAAGGAAGTACACCATCCGGCCGGTCTCGAACAGCCGGCGCTCGAGATCCTTGGCCAGACTCTTCCGGTCGATGCCCTGGACTCCCGTGATGAGCACCAGCGCCGGCCGCTGCCGGTAGCGCTCGGCGCGCCGCTCGACCGGAATGTTGCTGGACTCCCACTTGTAATTGCGCAGCAGCACCTTGTCCCGCACCGAGGCCTGCGGATCGGGCAGCGCGGCACGTACGATCCCGCCGCCGCAGATCTCGTAGCCGTCCACGATGACGAACCGGCTGGTCGTCAGGCTCACGTCGGGAAGGTCGAACGCGATTGCCCGGCCCAGCTGCAGGGTGCACTCGGCGACCTCGTGCCGGTCCACCCGGTCGCTCCGCTCGTGGACGTCGAGGGTGAGCGCGTCGATGACCCGGTGGATCTGCTCGACGCGCACCGGGGCCCGCGCGGTGCCGAGCTTGAGCAGGTAGTCCTTGCCGGGGATGAACGGCTGCCGTCCCAGCCAGAAAAGGCTGGCCTGGAGGCGCGTGGTCACATGCGGCGCCGGCTCGGCGGCGAGCGTCGCGATCTCGCCGCGCTGTACGTAGATCTGCTCTCCCAGCGTGAATCCGGTGGCCTCTCCCGCGCGCGCCTGATCCGGAAGCGGGCGATTGAATGCCTCGATGGACCGGACCCGGCTGCGTTTGCCGGAGGGGAAAAAGACGACGTCATCGCCCACGTGCAGCACCCCGCCATCCACGGAGCCCGCGATGATTCTCCGGTCGTCGCCCTGCTGGGGAAACCGGTAGACGTCCTGGACCGGCATCCGGAAAGCCTTGTGCACTTCGGGTGCCCCGGGCGTGAACCGGTCGAGCTGCTCGAGCACCGTGGGGCCGGTATACCACGCCATGCGCTCCTCACGACGGGCGATATTGCTGCCCTCCCGTCCGCTCACCGGAATGAATCCGGCCGGGCTCACCCCGAGCTTTTCCAGGAACCGGCGGTATTCCTCCGCGATGCGCTCGAAGACGGCGCGGTCGAAGCCGACCAGATCCATCTTGTTGACCAGCACCGCCACCTGCCGGATGCCGAGCATGCTCATCAGGTAGCCGTGTCGAAGGGAATTCTGCTGCACGCCGTCCTTGGCGTCGATCACCAGGAGGGCCGCATCCGCCCGCGCGGCTCCGGTGATCAAGTTGCGCAGAAACTCGATGTGGCCGGGCGCGTCGATGATGATGCAGTGACGGGTGGCGGTTTTGAAGAACACCCGGGCCGCGTCGATGGTGATGCCCTGGGCCTGCTCGTCCTTCAGCGCATCGAGGAGAAACGCCCACTCGAACGGCTTCCCGGTCCGCGCGCAGGCGGCGCGCACCGCGTCGAGCTTGCCCTCCGGCAACGATCCGGTATCCGCCAGGAGGCGGCCGATGATCGTGCTCTTGCCATGATCGACATGACCGCCGATCACCAGGCTCAAGCGCTCCGGGGCCGGCGCGGAGATTGTCGTCACAGCGTTGCCGTTCACCGTGTCAATATCGTTGAGAGCGCCGGCCGGTCGCCAGCGATGAGAGGTCGGACCGCCAGATCAGCCACACCAGGAGACCCAGCACGGCGTACACCGCGAGGGGAAGGAGCGCGCCGCCGCTCGCCAGTGAAGGCGCGTAGGCCGCCGCCGTCTTGCGGAGCACGGTGAGGAGCGGCAACGAGGGGCCCTCGGTCACGAGCAGGCGAAGCGCGGTGGCGACATCCTCGCGCATCATGGAAACCGCCCACGAGATGAGCAGCGTCGGCGCGACGAGGACCAGGACCGCCCAGCGGGGCAGCGCGAAGAGCACCGGCACCAGCGCGAAGAACAGCAGCGGGACCGCCGGGACCATGTACCGCACCCCGGTGTTGAACTGGAGATGGGCAAACTGGATCGAGCTGCAGAAGACCCAGAGTGCGGCCGCGCCGAGGAGGGCAAAGACCAGCTCTGACCTGGGCGGAGTCCCCGGGCCGCGGCGGACGATCATCCCGGCCGGCGCGGCCAGCAGGATCGGGCAGAACGTGAACAGCCCATAGCGGAGGTCGAACAGATTCCGCCAGAGCAGGTCCGCCGTGGGCGGCGTGATCCCGTTCCACCCCAGCACGCTGTATTCGGTGGCCGGCATGTAGCGCTGGGCGGGAAACCACGGGCTGCCGAAGGCCGCCCACTGGTAGCCGAGCAGCAGCAGCACCGGGCCCATGGCCCCGAGCACGCAGGCGCCTCCGCGTCGAGCCGCCATCCGCAACCCTCCGCTTGCCCGGCCTTCCCAGAGCGCGCGAATGCCAAAAACCAGGGCGAGAGGCGCGGCGCTGTAATCGCATAGCAGGCCGAAACCGAGCAAGGCCCCCGCACCGAGCCAGCGGCGGTCCCGTTCCCCCGGATCGGTCGTGCCCGGCCACCCGACCGTTACCCAGGCGAACAGCACGGCGTGGGCGAGAAGGACATTCTGGTTGAGGAAGGCGCTGCGGAACCAGATCGGGGTCGCGAAGGCGTACAGCAGCGCGAATCCGAGGGCCCGCTTCTCGTCACCGAGGCGGAGCCGGAGAAACAGGAACACGACCACCGCGGCGAGCGCCCCGAGCGGCGCCATCAATCCGAGCTGGGTTGCGAACGCCGCGAGCGCCAGCTTCACATCGAGGCCTCGGGCCCGCATCTCGTTCATGAACCGCGTCCGGTTGGGCCGCGGATCGTCGTACGTCGCGGGCGGCTTGGGCAGGGCCAGCCCGGGCCGCAGCGCGAAGAGGCCGGCGACCAGGGGCCGGGAGAGCGCGTACGGAATGGCGCCCAGCAGCGAGGCCCCGGGGTTACTGTCGATATAGGCGCCCCGGCCTTCGATGCGAAACAGATCGGGATGCAGACCGAGGTAGGGATCAACCCGGAGGGAGAGGCGGTCGCCGATCGAGACGGCAAGATACGTTTCCCGCACGACATTCGAGGTGAGATGCGCCGCGTACACCAGCCACACGGTAAGGAAGAGCCGCCGAGCCGTCATCGCGCGCCCACGCGGACGAGGGAACGCGAGATCGCAGCCGGATTGGACACCCCGGACATTCCCATCGCATACGCGAGCTCCTGCTGCAGAATCTCGACCACCCGCCGCACCCCTGGCGCCCCCGCCGCGGCGAGCCCCCAGGCCACGGGACGATCCACCAGCACCGCGGCCGCGCCCAGGGCAAGGGCTTTCAGGATGTCTTCGCCTCCGACGAACCCATTGGAGATGAGGACCGGAATCCGGCGCCCTACGGCGTCGGCCACTTCCTCGAGAATGAGGATCGGCGCCCGGCGTTCGTCATTCAGCACCACGGCGCGGGCGCCCGCATCCATGGCGTCGAGCGCAGCCTCCCGCCCGACGACTCCCGAAACGAGCACCGGAATCCCCGACCCGGACAGCGCGCGCACCCGGCGCGCCCCCGTGGCGCGGCTCGCGACGGGCAGGACGATGGCCCGCGCGCCCAGCACCGACGCACGCTCCATCGTCCGGACCGGATCCCAGGTGACGGAATCCGCGAGGATCCACGGATCGGGTCCGACGCGGTCACCGGCTCGCCCGCCCTCGAACCCCGACTCTCCGATCACCGCGGTCGCGCCCGCCGCCTGTGCGCCGCGCAAGATCTGCTCGTCCCGGGCCGTGCCGGTATAGCTCGGGTGGGCGCCGACAACGATGGGCTCGTACATCGTCTGCCCGAAGAGCACGGCGTGGGCGTCGAGACGGGAGACGTCGGCAAAATGGTGGGGGACCAGCGTGATGCGGTCGAGCACCGCGGTCAACGCATCGTCGTTCGGACTTTGGCCCTCGATCGAGTCCCGATTCGCTCCCCGAGCGTCGACGACGGTCAGCCACTCCGAGGCCCGTTCCCGCTGAAGGCCCTCCTGCCAGTCACAGCCCGTACTCGCAAGCACCGGCGCACTGGCGCCGAGCGCCATTGCCCGGATCATGTCCCTGCGAGTCCACTGCGTGCTCATCGGAATTCCATTTGCACCAGCCGGGAATCCACCTCCCCCATCGACCGGGCTCCGCACCGGGCCATTGCCTGGATCAGCCCGGTGGTGAAGATCTCGAGCACTCGGTGCACCCCCGCCTCGCCGAACGCCCCCAGACCCCAGAGAATCGGGCGTCCCACCAGGACCGCGGCCGCGCCCAGAGCCCGAGCCTTCAGGACATCACTCCCGCGCCGGAACCCGCTGTCGACGAGGACGGGAATCCTCCCGGCGACTCGCTCCACGATGGATGGAAGCATTTCCATGCTCGCTGCGCATCCGTCCAGGACCCTCCCGCCATGATTGGACACCACGATGCCGGCGGCACCCGCCTCCAGGGCGATTTCAGCGTCTTCCGGAGCGAGGATGCCCTTGACCAGCACCGGCATGCCGGCCGTGGACGCCAGATCGAAAACCAACCTCGACGGCGAGGTTGGATAGCGCGGCCGCAGACCGTATCTCGATGGCGGCGTGGTGGGCTTCCGCGCGTCACCCCGGATCACGCGGACCCAGTGCCGCGCGGTTTCCACCAGCGCGCCGCGGAAGGTCTGCTCGTTCCGCACCCATCGGGCGATTCGACCTCCGCCCACCTGGAATGGAGAATCCACGGTGAGCACGAGGGCTTCGGCTCGCTGCGCCCGGGCCTCCTGCACCCGGCTTCCCTGCGACTCGGGGTACATCTGGGCCCAGAAGTGCCCATCGGCCTCCGGGGCCAGACGGGCCAGCGGCATCCCGAACTGGCTCACGGTGACCGTAATGCCGTGCCGCGTGGCCGCCCGATAGGTGGCGCGCTCTCCGTCGGGGTGGACATCGACCTGCCCCGAGGTCGGCGCCACGAGAATCGGATAGCGCATCTGTCGCCCCAGCAATGTCACCGAGGGATCCACCTCGGCCGGAGGGACCGGCGCGCCACGCGGCTTCAACGTGATCCAGTGGAAGGCCCGCTCGTTGCGCCGCATCGTGCGCTCGTCGCGGGCCCCGCCGGCCACGAATTGGTAGACCTGCGCCCGCACGCGGGCTCGCATGATCGCCTCGAACTCGAGCGTCTCGGTTATCTGTTCGGGAGTGCGCGCGGGCGCGCGGGTTGTCTGCATGGAGTCAGTGCGGCCGATAGATCACGAAGGCGTTGTAGAGCAGCCAGAGCGCGACGGCCGCCATCAGGGGCCGGTCGGTCAGAATCGTCTCCATCGGGCTGCCGAGGTCGCGCCGGTGGACGAGATAGAGGTAGCGGAAGACGCCGTAGAGCACGAACGGCGCCCCGTAGCTCAGCGCCTCCGAGCCCACCTTGGCCGCGGTTTCCGAGGTGAGCGAATACATCAGGTACGACACCAGGGTGACCGCGAGAAGCACCGAAGAGATCTGGTCCAGGAACGGTGCGCTGTACTGCGTCAGCACGCTCCGGTGGTCGGCCGACGCGTCTCCGAGTACCAGGAGCTCGTGGCGGCGCTTCGCAAAGCCGAGGTAGAGCGCCAACAGTCCGCCGCAGAGCAACAGCCAAACCGACGGGTGGACCCGGACGGCGGCCGCCCCGGTGAGCAGGCGGAGGAGGAAGAAGGTCGCGATGGCAAAGACATCCAGCAGCACCAGATGCTTGAGCCGCAGCGAATAGGCGATGTTCAGCGCCAGATACGCCGCGATGCAGAGGGCGGACAGCGGCGCGACCAGGGCCGCCCCTCCCAGTGCCGCCACGGCGAGAACCGCCGCGGCGGTATACGCCTGCGCCGTGGAAATCCGGCCCGCGGCGACCGGACGAAGCCGTTTCACCGGGTGGGCGAGGTCTTCCGCGCGGTCCACCGCGTCGTTGAAAGCGTACACGCTGCTCGCCGCGAGGCAGAAGGCGCCGAACGCCAGCAGGGCGTCCAGCAGCAGCGCGCCCTCGGTCGCTTTCCCCGAGAAGAGCAGCGGCGCGAGCACGAAGCCGTTCTTGACCCAGTGTCGTGGCCGGAGCAATCGGAGCCAGTCGCCGATCATGCGGTCCCGCCTCCCGGAATTCGTGTCATGAAGCGACCCCTCGCTGTCCCGCGCGGAGCCGTGCCGCTTCGAATCCGTGCACCCGGTCGCGTTCCCCGCCCTGGAAGTACCGGCGCCAGAGGACGGTGAACCCGTGAGCGGCCAGGTACTCGTAAAAAACCCGGGAATCCACGAGTCGCTCGTGCACCTCGCCGATGATCACCCGCACATCGGCGAGGCGGGTCCCGAGACCCCGGAGCACGTCGAGCTCGCTCCCCTCCACATCCAGCTTCAGGAGGTCGACGCCGGGCAGCGCTGCGGTCTCCAGATAGTCCGCGAGCGCGATACACGGCACGGATTCCGTTCCGGGAGCGCCGGGTTCACCGCCGATGCTGTGCATGGCCCCATGCGCCGCCAGCTGCAGCGTGGCCACGCCGCTCTTCGCTCCAAGGGCGGCGCGGGTGACTCGGGCGTCGGTGACTGTCCCCAGGTTGGTCCGCAGATAGGCGAAGTTGACGGACGACGGCTCGAAGCAGTGCAGGTGCGCCCCTGGAAAACGACCCAGGAGCCAGGTCGCGGCCGCCCCGATGTTGGCGCCCGCATCGATGATCACCGGAGAGGCCGGCAGGGGCGACTGCACCGCATATTGGCCCTCGTGAAGAATCTCCGCAAGAGTGAAGATATCGCTGGGCCGCATGCGAAACGGCGCCCGCCGGAGCCCGATGCGAAGCAGGAGATCGAGGTCTTGATCGGGCATACCGGGGCGGAGCAATCGCGCGTAGCAGCGGATCAGGTGACCGGCTGTGCGAAGGTTGCCGGCGTACCCGGCGATCAGGTGCATCGCCTCGACGACGCGCCTGGACCTCTCGAGGAGCCCCACCGTCACCTGACCTTCGCGAGGGAATCGCCGGCACCGAACCAGTATCCCACGACTTCGCCCAGCCCCCACGAGCACACGAAGACACCGAGAAGAGGCAGCGACCTGGCGACCAGCCCTCGCGGCACCCGCTTGATCGACAATCGCTGGAGCGTTCGATAGAGGAGCAGAGGCGGCAGGAGGAACGCCGCGGCCCCGTAGGCGAATCGCCTGACCGGCGAGGCACCCGCGACCCGGGCGCCCGCGTACGATCTGGCGTAGAGAAACCGCTGCGAAAGATAATCGCCGAAGGTGTAGTGCATCTTGTGTCCGACGATGAGGTCCCCTCGGCACCACAGCCCCCCTCCGTCCGATTTGATCGCGTCATGCAGCCGGTTTTCCCAGCCCCCTTCGGCGGTCACCGAGCGATACCTCTCCAGCACCGCTCGCCGATAGACCACGTTGTTTCCCGGAAGCCAGTCCGAGACGCCGGTCGGAAGCGGGGGCAGACAGGCGCTGTATTCACACAGGAAGCTCGCCCAGTCCACCAGGCCGTTCGTCGCCGCGTTCTCGATCGGGCCTCCCACGACATCGTGCCCTTCGGCCAGCGCGGTGAGCAGTTGTCGCCCCCAGCCGGGCGGGACTATAATGTGATCCTCGATCACCGCGACCGCCTCACCGCGCACCTCGCGAAAGGCTCGATCGCGCATCTGCGGAATGGTGGCGTCCGGCCCGGTGGAAAGCACCCGTACCTCCGGAAACCGCTGGCGCACCGTCGCCGGGAGATCGCCGCCGAGCCGGTCGACCACAAGCACCTCGAGGCGAATCGACGCCCGCAGCCGCTCGACCGCTTCCAGACAGCCGAGCAGATCCGACAGTCCGTTGACCGACGGTATGACAACGGACAACTCAGGCGAGTCCATGCGCTGCTCCCGATGATGTGATAGCGATGCCCCGGCTCTCCCTGATTCGATCCTACCCAATGGAGTGCGCATGAGAGTCGCGGTCGTAGGGGCTGGCGCCATCGGTCAACTGCGGGCCCGTTCCATACTGGCCGTGCCGGGCGCCTCGCTGGCCGGTGTCGCCGACGTGGACGACGCCGCTGCCCGCCTCGCGGCCGGTGCGTCGGGTGCCCGTGTCGAGCGTGATTATCGCCGCTTCCTCGACGCCCCCGACGTTGACGCGCTCATCATCTCGACACCGGTCGGCCTCCATGAGGACATGATCCTCTCGGCGCTGACTGCCGGCAAGCACGTACTGGTCGAGAAACCCCTTTCCAATTCGCTCGAATCGTGTCGCCGGATCCACCAGGCCGCCACCGGCTCGAAATGCGTGGTGGCGGTGGGGTTCAATCACCGCTACTACCGTGCCATGAAATACCTGAAGGCCGCGGTGGACGAGGGGCTGATCGGAACCCTCGACACCCTTCGGGTCTTCGGGGGCCACGACGGGCTTCACAATTTCCGGGCCGACTGGATGTACCAGGGCGCGCTCTCCGGCGGCGGGGCGATGATGGATGTCGGGCTGCACATGACCGACCTGGCGCGCTTTGTTCTCGGGGAGGTGCGGGAAGTGTACGGGGTGGCGGCCGGCAACGTGTGGAAGGTCGCCGGGTCGGAAGATCGGGCGCTGGCCATCTTCAAGGGTGTGTCGGGAGCGAGCGCCTTGTACGAGGCGACCTGGAACGAGTGGCAGGGCTATGAGGTGTCGCTCGAGGCATACGGTGAGAAGGGCATGGTGCGAGGATCCTATGCACCGATGTCGAACCTGCTCATCACGCAGACCCACCCCGGGGCCCCTCGTCGAAGGACGACGCGCCGATACCTCGATCTGATCGTGAAGGAAAAGGTGCAGGGCTGGCAGAGCACGACGTTGACCACTTTCCAGGAAGAGCTGACCGATTTCCTGCGGAGGCGGGATGGAGCCACGGTCCCCCTCGCCGACACGCTGGACGGGCTTCGCGCGGTGGAGATCGCCCAGGCGGTGTATGCCTCGACCCGAACCGGAGCGGCGGTCACGATTGGCTGACCGGAGCGAAGCCCTGCGCCTGTCGGTCGTCGTAACTCTGGTGGACGGCGGCGAGCAGCTCAGGCGCTGCCTCGCGGCCCTGGCGCGACAAACCGGCGCTCCCGCGCTCGAGGTGCTGATTCCCTACGACGACACCGTGGGAGACCTCGCCGAGACGCGGAGGGAATTCTCCGGGTTCACCTTCATGCCCCTCGGACCCGTTCGCACCGAACGAAGCGCCAGCTCCCCGGCGGGTCAGCACGAGCTCTTCGATCGGCGCCGCGCTGCCGCCCTCGCGGCCGCTACCGGCGACCTCGTCGGGATGCTCGAAGACCGGGGGGTGCCCCGCCCCGAGTGGGCCCGCACGATGCGGGAACTGCATGCCCGGCTTCCCCACGAGGTGATCGGCGGCGCCGTCGACTGGGCCGGCCGCGGCATCCTGAGCTGGTCGGTCTATGCCTGTGACTTCACCCGGTACGAATCGGTCAATCCGGCGGGACAGCGGGCGTTCGTCACCGACGTGAACCTGTGCTACAAACGCCGGGCGCTCGACGCGACCCGACCACTCTGGCAGGAACGCTACCACGAGCCCCGGGTGCACGACGCCGTGCGCCGGGAGGGAGGGGTTCTCTGGTTTGCGCCCGAGGCAGTCGTTGACGAGGCCCGCTCGGGACTCCGCATCTCGGCACTCCTCGCCGAGCGATTCGCCTGGGGCCGCCTCTACGCCGCCATTCGGGTGGCCGATGCCCCGGCATCCCGCCGGGCGCTCCTGGCGCTCGCCACCGTGCTCCTTCCCGCACTCCTCTACCTGCGAATCTTCCGGCGGCATGCTCGCCGGACCCCGGCCCGTCTGCTCGGCGCGACCCCGGCCCTGCTCCTGCTCCTCATCGCCTGGAGTGTGGGCGAATGCGCCGGTTACATCACCGGCGATCCCTAGGAAACCTCTGAACAAGTCCCTGCGTGCCACCGGGCCGGCGAGCGCTCCCGGAGCTCACCTCGCGCGGGCTGGCTCGGAGTGCTCGACCAGGTGGCCCACAGATCACACAGATGAACAGACCGGATGGTTTCTGGCAAAGGATTCCTCGCGTGGCGCCGAGCCATCGGTTTTCTATCGGTGACATCTGTGGGCCCCCGGTCATCGGACATCGTAGTCCACCGGCAGGATCGCGTGAGAGTCTGCTCAGCTTCGGCCCTCCGGACCGCGCGATGACCGCTTGCAGAGATTCCCTAGCCCTTACCGCCCCCGGTAGAGCAGACGATAGAGGAGCGTCTCGCCTCGCTGGGACATCCGCACCGCCGTCCGGAACGAGCCGGGTGCCAGCGTCGGCAATTTGACCGATCGGACCCCGCCGAGATTGGCCCCTGCCACATCCGTCAGATACTGATCTCCGATCATCACGGTTGTCTCCCTCTCACACCCCAGCTCCCGCACAGCGTACTCCGTCAGCGCGGCGCTCGGCTTGCGAATGACCCGGGCACCTTCCGCCAGCCGGGTCGTGAGTTCCTCGGCGGTCCAGGAGTCCGCCCCTCGATCCAGCTTTCGATAGAGCGTCGTGCCGCCACGCTGGTAGGCCCGCAGAATGGGAAGGTCGGGGAACATCGTCCCCAGTTCTCGAAACCGGGCTTCCCCCGCGTTGGAGAGGATCACGTGCTGGATACCGGGAACGGCAAGGAGCGCGGTGAACGCCGCCTCCGCTTCGGGAATCAGTTCGGGCCGGCGGTCCCCGGTGAGGGTGCCATCCACATCCCACACCAGGCCGCGGATTCGCTCCCGGCGCAGGAACTCCGGATCGAGCGCACTGAGACCCGGCAACTCCCAGGTCGGCCGCATCTGCCGGATCAGCTTCAGCAACCGCGGCGCCGATTGGACGAACGTCGCGAACGCGGACTCCCCGCTCGCGATACGGTTCATACCGCCAGCTCCGGCCGCGCGCCCCGGCGAAACCGCACTCCTCCGAGCAGAGTGAGGATCGCGCCATACGCCAGCGCACCCAGAACCACCGAGCCCCACCAGGGAGCAGTCCGCGTCACCACCAGCACGAGCGCCATGGCCACGCCCGCGACGGCGGTGCGCCAGAACCGCCGCGAGGACGTGAACGGGAGGCCTGCCGCGCTGGAGTATCCCAGTACCACGGCGGTGCGGATCGCCTCGGTGAGGAGCGTCGCCACGGCGGCCCCCGTCATCCCCCATCGGGGAATCAGCGCGACGTTGAGCAGCAGGTTGAGTCCGGCGGCTACCATGACCGTTCGCAGCAACTGCCCCTGCCGGTCGTGCGAGACCAGGACCGCCTGCGCCACGTTCCGGAACAGTGCGAGCGGAATCGACCAGATCAGGATCGAGAGCGCGAGGGCCGCCCGCTCGTAGCCGTCGCCGAACAGCACCGCAATGAACTGATGGGCGAGAAGACATCCGCCAATCGCGACCGGGAAGGCGCCGGCGAAGACCTGGGCCATCGCACTGTCATGGAGTCGCCGCTCATCCGCCGGGACGCTCCGGAGCCGCGCCAGCACCGGAAGCAATCCCATCGAGTAGGACACGCCGAGGTTGAGAAAAAAGCTCACCAGCGTGTAGGCCACCGCGTAGTAGCCGACGCTGGCCGAATCGCGGAAGACCCGGAGGAAGAGGAAATCGCTGTTGAAGATCGCGAGGCCCAGCAGCGCGTGCAGCACCAATGGCCAGGATCGCCGGAACACCGACGCGACGACGTCGGTGCGGAGTGAGACCCCGAGCGCCGCGGCCCCGTCCGGAAGGAGCCGAAGCAGGATGAATGCGCCGGCGCTCTGGCCGATCACCTGGGCGAGCGGTGCGCCCGCGGCGTCCCCCGGGCCCCGGACCAGCAGCACGATGAGCACCGCGGTGAGCGCCTCGGTGCCGACCCGCACCAGCCCCACTCGTCCGGCCCGCTCGAGCCCCAGGTGCACCCACTGAGTACCGAGTGCGACTCCCCCCAGCGTGAGGGCGTACCCCGCCAGCAAAGCGCCATCGGGCTGAGGAAGGAGGAAGAGCCCGGCGCCGGTCACGATCACCACCAGGATGGCCGCCACCACGAGTCGGGCAACGAGAATCGACGGGAGGAATCCAGCGATCCCCGAGGGCTGGCGCGCCACATCGGAAACGCCGAGCATCTCGATGCCGCAGTCGGTCACGCACGCCAGGTACAGGAGTATCGCGGTGGCGAGGGCGATGGTGCCGTAGACGTCGGCGCCGAGACGGCGGGCGAGATACGCGGTGGCGCCGAAGGCGATGAGCCGGGCGACCGCCTCCCCCGTTCCCAGCTTGAGAAAGCTCCGGCCCACCGCAGCATCGTGCCGGGGCTCGGTGGATTCGGTCACCATCCGGTTCGGGCCCGGGCGGCCGGGTCGCAGTGGCGCTGCATTCGGTGGATAATACCGCAGGATCCGGACCATGGAACGAGGCTTGCATTATGGTGTGGGATTCCCAGTCGAGGTGGTAATGCAGGCTTCGCCGGCTCCCGCGCCGAGATTCTCTCCGAGTGGTCTGCCCGTGGCGGCGTTGCTGCTGCTCGGGTTGGTTCTCCGCCTCATCCACCTGGGCAGCGGACTCTGGTACGACGAGATTCAAACCCTGGTGGAATACGCACGCTTGCCGATGGGCCGCATCCTCACCGAGTACCCCACCACCAATCACCACCTGCTGTACTCGGTGCTCGCGCGAGCGAGCACCGGCCTCCTGGGAGAATCCGGTGCCGCGCTGCGCCTCCCCGCGGCGCTGTTGGGCACCGCGAGCCTCTGGGCATTCTGGCGGCTGGCGCTCAAGGTCACCGACCGGCGCGAAGCGCTGCTGGGCACGTTGCTGCTGACCGTCTCCTATCACCACGTGTGGTTTTCCCAGAACGCCCGCGGGTACTCGGGATTACTGCTTTTCACGCTGCTCGGAACCACGGCCTTCCTGCGGCTGCTGGAGGATCCCCGCGCGGGCTGGCCCGCCCTCGCCTGGTATAGCGGGTGCATGGCGCTCGCCGCCTATATTCATCCCACCGCAGTGGCCCTTCCGGCGGCCCATGCAATCCTGCTGGGAGCGCTCGCGGTGACCTCGCGAAAGGCCGGTGCCCGCGCGCTCTGGCGCCCAGCCGCCGGCCTGCTGCTGGCGGGCTGCCTGGCACTCCTGCTCTACGCACCGGTGCTCGGGCAGGTGGTGAAGACAGTGACGGCGGGTAATCCGCAAGGAGCCGAGACCGCCTGGAAGAGTCCGGTGTGGCTGGTGCTCGAGACGGCGCGCGGCCTGAGCGTGGGGCTCCCCGGCGGGTGGGTCACGCTGGCGTCCGGAGTGGTCGTCTTCGCAGCCGGCATGGCGAGCTTCTTTCGCAAAAGCCCGGCACTGCTCTGGCTCCTCATCGGGCCTGCGCTCGTGACGGCGGCGATCGTCCTGGCCCTGCGCCACAATCTGTGGCCCCGGTTTTTCTTTTTCAGCGCCGGTTTCGCCGTGCTGATTGCCCTGCGGGGCGGTTTCGCTATTGCCCGGACGCTCTTTCGCGCCCGCGGGCCGGCGCTCGCGACCGCCGGCGCGATCCTCGCCGTCCTGACGAGCGCCGCCATGCTGCCCCGAGCGTGGCGTCCCAAACAGGATTTCGAGGCGGCGGCGCGCTTCGTGGATCGGGAGCGATCGCCGGAAGACGCCGTCGTGACCGTGGATCTCACCGTCTTTCCGTACCGGGAATGGCTCGGACGCGACTGGGACGTGGCACGCAGCGAAGCCGAGCTCGAAACGATCGAGCTGGGCCACCGGCGTACCTGGCTGGTGTACACTTTCCCGGTTCGCCTGCAGGTGGTGCAACCGGGCATCTGGAATCGCCTGACGGCCCGTTATCGTCCCGCCGCCGAGTTCCCCGGTACGGTCGGAGGCGGCGCCATCGTGATCATGGTGTCACCCCCGACTCCTCCAGCGCGCTGAGGATTCCGTGATCGAGAACGTCTTGGCCGATGAGCTCGTGGGAATCACCCGCGCCGTGAGCGTCGTGATCCCCGCGTACAACGAGGGAGAGCATGTTGCCGGACAGGTGATCGCCGTGCGTGAGGTGCTGGCGCGGAGCGGCTGGCCGTTCGAGATCATCGTCGTGGACGACGGCTCCACCGACCGCACCGCAGCCGAGGCCGACTCGACAGGGGCTCGGGTGCTCCGGCGACCCAGGAACCGCGGCTACGGCGCGGCGATCAAGCTCGGAATCCGCCACGCGAAGCACGACTGGATTCTCATCACCGATGCCGACGGCACCTACCCGGTGGAAGCGATTCCCTCGCTCCTCGCCGCCGCGGAGCGGAACGAGATGGTGGTGGGCGCCCGGATCGGCAAATCGGTGAGTATTCCGCTGGCGCGCCGGCCGGCCAAGTGGTTTCTCACCCGGTTGGCGAGCTACCTGGCCGGACAGCGATTGCCGGATATCAACTCGGGGCTCCGACTGATTCGTAAATCCCTGGTCGAGCGCTACGAGGTCCTGCTGCCCGATGGCTTCTCCTTCACCACCACCATCACCCTCTCGGCGGCCTGCAACGGGCATTCCGTCGGCTACCTTCCCATCGACTATCACGCGCGCCTCGGAGAATCGAAGATCCGCGCCCGGCATGCCTACGATTTCACCTTGTTGATCCTGCGCACGATCGTGTTCTTCAACCCGCTCAAGATCTTCATCCCCTTGGGCGCGCTGGTGGCCCTGGCGGGGCTGGCCAAGTTTGCCTACGACTTCACCGTCGGCAACCTCTCGGAGAGCGCTGTCCTCGCGTTGCTCGCCGCGCTGATTATCTGGGCGGTCGGCCTGCTGGCCGATCAGAATTCCCGCTTCCTGGGCCGCCGGTGAAAACCTGGGCTCGGGCCGCCGTCAGCATCGCGCTGCTCGGCCTGCTGTTCTATCTGCTTCCCCTCTCCCAGGTCAAAGACGCGCTGGGGCGCCTTCCACCCACCGTCTGGCTCGGCGTGCTCACCGGTTTTCTCCTCGGCCACGCGCTCGGGATCGGAAAATGGCGCTTGTTCGTGAACGCCGCGCGCGGCCGCCTCGGGCGGCTGGACGCGACGCTGTGCTACTCGGCCGGGCTCTTCGCCAACCTGTGCCTGCCGAGCATCGTGGGAGGTGATCTCCTCCGGATGGGCCTGGCCGGCAAGCTCTCCCGTCGGCCGGAGGCGGCGTTGTGGGGCGGCGTCATGGACCGGGTGACCGACCTCCTCTCCCTCGCGATCCTGGTGACCGCTGGCGGCCTGCTGGTCCGGACGAGTGCGACGGGATGGCTCGGGCGTGTGCTCACCGTGGCGGCGTTCGTGATCGCGGCCCTCGCGGTGCTCGTCCTCCCCTTCGTCATTCGCCGTCCCCTCGCGCGGTGGCCAAAGCGACTGCGGCGGCCGGTCGGGCGCGGACTCGTGGGACTCCGCCAGCTCTGGCGCCGCCCCGGAACCGCCGCCCTCGGTCTCGCCCTGTCGCTCACCATCCAGGGAAGCTTCGTCCTGCTCAACGCCTGGCTGGGCCGGAGCGTCGGCATCAACGTCGACCTGGCGGTCTGGTTCCTCGTGTGGCCGCTCGCCAAGATCGCGAGCCTGATGCCCATCAGCCTTGGCGGCCTGGCGGTGCGCGAGGCCAGCCTCGCTGCGCTCCTGCTACCCTTCGGAGTCCCGGTGGCGCAGAGTGTCGTCTGCTCGCTCCTCTGGCAGACGGTCTTGATCACCGGCGGGCTCGCGGGTGGCGTGATCTGGCTGGTGCTGCATCGGACCCGGCGCATCACCTTCCGCGCGACCGGCGGTCACCTCACCGTTTCCCGCACGGGGAGCGAGTGAGCCGAATCGCGCCCCGCGTCCTCATCCTGGGTGCGGGTCCCGCGGGAGTCGGCGCGGCCTACCGGCTCCGCCTGCGGGACGCCGCGCGCGTCACCGTCCTCGAACAGCAGACCCGGCCCGGAGGCAATGCCGGGAGCTTCGACTTCGGAGGGATGCGCGTCGACTACGGCAGCCACCGCCTGCATCCTGCCTGCGCAGCCGACATCATGGCCGACATCCGGCGGTTCCTGGGCGACGACCTGCTGGACCGCCCGCGACACGGCCGCATCGGTCTCCGGAACAAGTGGATTCATTTCCCGCTCAAGCCCGCGGATCTGGTGCTGCGGCTCGATCGCGGGTTTGCGCTGGGGACGCTCCGCGACATGCTGGTCAAGCCGTTCCGCCGCGGCGGCTCAGGGGAAAGCTTCGCGGATGTTCTGCTGGCGAGTCTGGGCCCGACGATTTGCAACTCGTTCTACTTTCCCTATGCGCGAAAGATCTGGGGGCTGCCCCCCGAACAGCTCTCCGCGATCCAGGCTCGGCGGCGCGTCTCGGCCGGCTCCTTCGCGAAACTCGCGCGGAAGGTTCTCTCCCAGGTTCCCGGCTTCAAGCCGGCCGGCACCGGACGGTTTTTCTACCCCCGCCACGGCTACGGGCAGATCAGCGAGGCCTACGCGTTCGCCGCCGTGAGCGCCGGGGCGGATATCCGATACGGCCGCCGGGTCGTTTCCGTGCTTCCACCGGCCGGGGCCTCGGAGCCATGGATCGTCGAAGCGCAGGCCGGGGAGACAACCGAGAGGCTGGAGGCGGAATACCTCTGGTCCACCATCCCGGTCAGCATCCTGGCGCGGCTGCTCGGCCCCGCCGCGCCGGGCGAAGTGCACCAGGCTGCCGCGGCGCTCGAGTATCGCGCCATGATCCTGATCTACCTGTCGCTCCCCGTCACCCGATTCACTGAATACGATGCGCACTATTTCCCGGGCAAGGACCTGCGCATCACCCGACTCTCCGAGCCGAAGAACTATTCCGACCTCGGCCTCCCCGCGGGTGGAACCGTGCTCTGCGCCGAGTTGCCCTGCAATCCGACCGATCCCTGGTGGACCCTGGACGACGCCGACCTCGGCCGACTGGTCGCGGAGGATCTGGCCGGAGCGGGCATTCCGCTCCCGGTGCCGGCGGCGGATATTCACGTGCGCCGGCTGCGGCAGGCCTACCCGATCTACCGCACCGGATACGAGCGCAGGTTCGGCCTCCTCGACGAATGGGTGAACGGGGTGCCGCGCCTGCTGAGCTACGGACGTCAGGGGCTGTTCGCCCACGACAACACCCACCACGCGCTCGCGATGGCCTACGCCGCCGTGGATTGCCTCGAGAACGGAACCTTCGACGCCGCGCGCTGGGCCGGATACCGCACGGTCTTCGAGACCCACGTCGTCGAGGACTGAGGGAGCACTCCGCGATGACCATTCTGGTGACCGGCGCTGCCGGATTCATCGGCAGCACCCTGACCGACGCCCTGCTGGGCCGGGGCGAAACCGTCGTGGCCGTCGACGACTTCAACGACTACTACGACCCGGCGCGCAAGCGTGCGAATGCCGATTCGTTCCGGCACCATCCAAAGGCCCATCTCTACGAAATGGACATCCGGGATGCGGCCGGGATCGGGCGCCTCTTCGCGGAGCACCGGCCCCGCGCCGTGGCGCACCTCGGCGCCTACGGCGGGGTCCGGTACTCGATCGGCCGCGCACCGCTGTACACCGAAGTCAATTTCCTCGGCACCGTCAACCTGCTGGAGGCAGCGCGGCATCACGGAACCGGGGTCTTCGTGTTCGCATCCACCTCCTCGGTGTACGGGAACACCACCCGGCTGCCGTTTCTCGAAACCGATCCGTGCAATCTTCCGCTGGCTCCCTACCCCGCGAGCAAGAAAGCCGCGGAGCTGATGGGCTACACCTACCACAACCTCCACGACCTGAATTTCACCGCGTTGCGTTTCTTCAGCGTCTACGGACCGCGCGGACGGCCCGACATGATGCCCTTCATGGTCACCGACCGGATCGTCCGCCGGGAGGAAATCACCCTCTTCGACGCCGGCCGGCTGCGGCGCGACTGGACCTACGTGGACGACGTCGTCGCCGGTGTGGTCGCGGCACTCGAGCGGCCAATGGGGTACCAGATCATCAACCTGGGCCGGGGCGAGCCGGTCCTCATGACCGATTTCGTCGCCATCATCGAAAACCTGGTCGGAAGGAAGGCGATACTTTCCACGCCTCCGGCCCCCGACAGCGAGCCGCAGGTCACCTTTGCCGACATCGGCCGCGCCCGCCAACTCCTGGACTACCAGCCGGACACTCCGGTCGACACGGGTCTCCGTCGCATGTGGGAGTGGTACCGTCGCGACGTGATGCGCTGACCCGTACTCCGGCTTTCCGCTCCGGAGACCCGAGACTATTCTTGGGCATCCCTCGAACCCCACTTTGCCGATGCGCGCAATAGTCAAACCCGGGCCCGGCCCGGGCATGGAGCTCCGCGACGTGCCGACGCCCGGGTACGGGCCGAGCGACGTGCTGATCCGGGTCCATGCCGCAGGTGTGTGCGGGACGGATCTGCATATCTGGGAGTGGGACGCCTGGGCCAGCGGCCGCCTGAAGCCGCCGGTCACCATCGGGCACGAGTTCGCCGGTCGTATCGAAAACCTCGGCTCCGAGGCCCGGGCGGAGGGTCTGTTGCAGGTCGGCGATCTCGTCACGGCCGAAGGTCACATCGTGTGCGGCCATTGTCTGCAATGCCGCACCGGCAACAGCCACCTCTGCGTTCGAACCCGGATCATCGGGGTGGACCGCGACGGCGCCTTCGCGGATTTCATCGCGATGCCAGCTTCCAACGTCATGAAGCTCGAGGGCATTCCGGTCGATATCGGCGCGATCATGGATCCCCTCGGGAACGCGGTGCACACCGTGCTCGAGGGCGGCAACGTCCCCGGCAGCACGGTCTTTGTTCTGGGATGCGGGCCGATCGGCTGCTTCGCGTGCGGCGTGGCAAAAGCGGCGGGTGCGTCGGTGGTGATCGCCAGCGACCTCAACGACATGCGCCTCGATCTGGCCCGACAAATGGGCGCCGGCGTCACGCTCAACCCGTCCCGGGATGACGTGCTGGGAAAGATTCGGGAGCTCACCGGGGGCGATGGCGCCGACCTGGTCTGCGAAATGAGCGGGCACCCCGCCGGCCACGCGCAGGCGTTTGCCGCGGCGCGGCGCGGCGGCCGGGTGAATCTCCTCGGCACGCCGAGCCGCTCCACCGAGGTGGACTTCGCCCGGGACATCATCTTCAGGGGATTGACCCTCTACGGCGTCACCGGGCGAAAGATGTATTCGACCTGGCACCAGATGTCCCGCTTCCTCCGAAACGGGCAGCTCGACCCGCGCCCGGTCGTCACCCACCGCTTTCCGCTCGAGGGCATCGCAGCGGCCATCGCCGTGATCAAGGACGGCAAGGCGGGGAAGGTGATCCTGGAGATCGCGTCATGACCGCGCCGCTCGAGACCCGCCTCCGGGAGCAGCTCGCCACGTTCCGGCACGACGGCGTCTACAAGACTCTCACCTATCTCGAGGGGCCGCAGGGTCCCCGGGCGCGAATGGAGGGTCGGGGCGAGGTCATCATCCTCTCCTCCAACAATTACCTCGGTCTCTGTACCGAGCCGGCGGTGATCGCGGCCGGCCAGGATGCGCTTACCCGCTACGGCGCGGGCACCGCGTCGGTGCGCTTCATCTGCGGCACCTTCACCATTCACCGCGAGCTCGAAGCGGCGCTCGCGGGACTGGTCGGAACCAGCGCCTCCTTGAGCTTCGTGAGCTGCTGGAACGCCAACGAGGCGCTCCCCGGCACGGTACTGACCGAGAAAGACCTGGTGCTGAGCGATCAACTGAACCACGCATCGATCATCGACGGCATCCGCCTGGCCAAGGCGATCACCAGGTGTCAGACCGGCGTCTATCAGCACGGGGACCTCGCCGACCTGGACGCGAAGCTGTCGCTCGCGCGCGACCGCGAGGTGAAGATGGTGATCAGTGACGGGGTGTTCTCGATGGAGGGCGCCATCGCCAACCTTCCCGGGCTGCTCGAAGTGTGTCGCAAGCACCGGGCGCTTCTGGTGATCGACGACAGCCACGCCACCGGGGTCCTGGGAACGACCGGGCGCGGCACCGCCGAGCACTACGGAGTGCTCGGTGAGGTGGACGCGATCACGAGCACCCTGGGGAAGGCCCTCGGCGGCGCGGCGGGTGGCTTCGTGGCCGGGTCCGAGGCCCTGTGCGACTATCTGACCCAGCGAGGCCGGCCTCAGCTCTTCAGCAACGCCCTTCCCTGCACCGTCGCGGGCAGCGCGCTCGCCGCCGTTCAGTTCCTCCTGGCACATCCCGAACGGGTGACCCGGTTGCGCGAGAATACCAGCTACTTCAGGCAAGGCCTCATCGAGCTGGGTTACCAGCCGCTCCCCGGGGAGACCCCGATCATTCCGGTGATCATCGGCGAGACCGCCGACGCGATTCGACTGAGCGAGGCCTTGCTCGACCTTGGCGTTTTCGTGACGGGATTCGGCTACCCGGTGGTTCCGCAGGGGACCGCGAGGGTGCGCTGCCAGATCTCGGCGGCCCACTCGCGGGACGACCTCGATGAGGCGCTACGGGCCTTCAAGAACGCGGGCCGCCGGCTCGGATTGGCCTGAAGGGGAGGTTCCCGCCCTTCTGGCCTTTTGCCGAAAGGATGCGAATCGGGAGGGCGGGACCGGCGGACGCGATGCAGCCCCTTGCCGTGCCGCCCGGGTAAGCCTTCCGGTCGATTGTGATATCTTGTTATAGATCAAAGAGATACCGAACTGTAACGGGACCAGTGGGTGTCCGTTTTGGGGCTGATACCCGGCGCCGGCGTCCGGATTTCCCGGCGAGCACGGGGTTTGCCGTGAAGCAGTCGGACCGAGGCGGCTTTCGCCGCCATATCCACATCACCGAAAACTCT
>Ga0184615_10000259_pt1 | contig 32413 bp, 25 predicted proteins | sample PLM4_65_coex_FD_133134 | JGI IMG/M metagenome (GOLD analysis project Ga0184615, IMG submission 133134) | Groundwater sediment microbial communities from an aquifer in East River, Colorado, USA - PLM4_65_coex | ecosystem: Environmental > Terrestrial > Soil > Riparian zone | place: USA: East...
ACCTGCTCCTCGATCTGTTCGAAGTCTTCGCGCGTCAGCATTGCCCTGTTGGGGGCGAAGCTGACCTTGATGAAGTTCTGGAAAATGATCCGTCGCTGTTGGGCGTAGTACTCCCCGATCTGGACACTCAGCGGATCGCGGACATTGACGATGACGGCGAGCTGTGACCGGTCGAGCGCGCACACCGGCCCGGGCAGCATCGCCCCCAGGCACGCCGCAAGGCCGAGAAGCGCGCGAAGGAAAGTCATCGTGTCACTGGTGCCAGGACCTTTCCGTATGGTCCTCCGCGCATCGCGCCTCCTGCGCAAGCCTCCGGGCGGAGCGAATTGCGTGGCGCCGGAAACAATTTCGCCTGACTGCTATTTCCGCCCGTAGCTGTCGTCGAAACGTACGATATCATCCTCGCCCAAGTAGGCCCCAGACTGCACTTCGATGATCTCCAGGGGCACCTTGCCGGGGTTCTCCAGCCGATGCCGGGTGCCGACCGGAATGTAGGTGGACTCGTTTTCCGAGACCAGAAACGTTTCATCTCCCCGCGTCACGCGCGCCGTACCGCGCACGACGACCCAATGCTCGGCGCGATGGTGATGCATCTGTAGCGAGAGCGCCGCGCCGGGATTCACGACAATGCGCTTGACCTGGAAGCGGTTGCCGCCGTCGATGCTGTCGTAGTAACCCCATGGGCGATGGACCTTGCGATGGACGTCCGCTTCGGGACGCTTTTCGCGCTTCAGGCGCGCCACCACTTCCTTGACCTGCTGCATATTGTCCCTGCTCGCAACGAGAACGGCATCCGGAGTCTCGACCACTACCGCGCTCTCGATCCCCACCACGGCAACCAGCCGCGACTGGGATATGGCGAGGGTGTCGCGCGTTGCCACCGTCACAACGTCGCCCTGTCTCACGTTGCCGTCCGCGTCTTTTTCCCCGAGTTCCCAAAGCGCGTCCCAGGCGCCGACGTCGGACCATCCCGCTTCAAGTGGAATGACTACGCCAAGCCCTGCGGGCAGCTTTTCCATGACCGCATAGTCGATCGAGTCGGCGGGGCATCCCGCAAACGCGTCCTTGCCGATGCGCAGAAAATCCCGGTCAGGGCTGCGTCCCTCAAAAGCGGCGCGGCAGGCCTGCACCATCTCCGGCCGCTGCGAATTGAGTTGCTTCAGCCACACCGACGCGCGCATGATGAAAATACCCGAATTCCAGAAATACTCCCCGGAGGTGATGTAGCGCCTGGCAGTAGTGGCATCCGGCTTTTCGGTGAAGGCGCTTATCTCCCGGCTGCCGTCCTGCCCCGGCAGCGCCTTTCCCGCCTGGATATACCCGTACCCGGTCTCGGGATGGGCAGGTCTGATGCCAAACGTCACCACCTTGTCGGCCTCGGCGTGAGATGCGCCGCGCGTGACCGCCGCGCGGAAGGCTTCGATCCCGGTGATGATGTGGTCGGCAGGCATCACCACCAGCACAGGATCGTCTCCCGCCTGCAAGGCGACCAGGGCAGCGAGCGTCAAGGCCGGCGCGGTGTTGCGGCCTGCGGGCTCGAGCACGATAGCCGCCGGCACTGCGCCCGCCTGGCGCAGCTGCTCGGCGGTGAGGAAGCGGTAGTCCTCATTGGCGACCACGATCGGCGAGAGCACCTTCCGGCCGGCGGCCGCGAGCGACTTGTCCACACGGCGCGCAGTCGCCTGCAACAGGGTGTCATCACCGGCAAGCGCCAGCAACTGCTTCGGGTACTGTTCACGCGACAGCGGCCACAGGCGTGTGCCCGCGCCGCCGCAGAGGATCACAGGCTGCAAGTTCATGCGAGCAACTCGAAAACGAAGATCATGCGGCATTCGTTGCCTGCACGAAGAGGCCTTTGGTCCAGTGGGTTGGTCAAACTGGATTGCGGGATTGTTTCTCCCTGAGGCATTCGGTGAGCCCCGCTGCCAGCTTTCGCACGAACGGTTCGTTCACGACCTCGAAGTGGCGCCCGTCGATCGCCCGCATCTCCACATTCCCCAGGATCATTGCCTTCCATCCTTCGTGCAGGTCCGGGTTGTCCCAGCCGGCAATGTTCGTCTTGAACACGACGGCATCGCACGTAACCGGCTGCAACCGATACGACCGCACCGCTGTCGCGTTGATTTCCTCCAGAGATTGCTGCCAGCGCAGCTCATTCGTAAGCTCCTTACCACCTACGGGACGGCGCTTTTCCGTGTCCGACCGGCGCCAAAGAGTTTGCACCACCATTCCCGGTACATTGCGCAGTCGCTTTGCGAGAAATTCCCCCACTTCGGCAATGCGCAACTGGTAGAATTCCGCCAATCGGCGGCCGAGCCATTGCTTCAAAGTGGCACGCCGGGGAACGGGTCCGAAATATGCGTCGATCAGGACAAGCAGGGCCACTTTCTCGCCTTCGGCCTGAAGCTGCCGGGTCATCTCGTAGGCCACCCAGCCACCCATGGAGAAACCGCCCAGATAATAGGGCCCCACTGGCTGATTCTGGCGAATCTCCCGTACGTAGTGCGCGGCCATGTCCTCGATCCGTGTGAGTGGCGTTCCCTTGCCGTCTGCTCCCACGCATTGAATTCCGTAGAACGGCTGGTCATTACCCAGGTGGTGGGCTAGGTTGTGGAGATTCAGGACCTGTCCCGAAACGTCATGGACGCAGAAGAAAGGCGGCCGATTAACCACGGGATGGAACGGTACCACGCAATTCGGGCGCGAGTCTCCTTCAATGCGCGCTGCCATCTCGGCAACCGTGCCGGATTCAATCAAAACGGATTGCGGCAGTCGGTGGCCCAGCGCCTCTTCGATCACCATCAAGAGTTCCACAGCCTGCAGGGAATCTCCCCCTAACAGAAAAAAGTTTTCGTTCAACCCGATGCCATCCAGCCCGAGCACTTTTTCCCACATGCTCTTCAATTTGGCCTCGAGTGGCGTCGCCGGCCGTTCATCCATGTGTCTTGCGTCGGGCCGGGTGACGGCAACCTCGTTGAGACCAAGCGCTGCGGCCAGGTTGTGGCGCTGGATCTTTCCGGTCGGGCCTTTCGGAATATCGCCCACGAACACGAACCGACGAGGAATCTTGAAAGTGGCCAGGCGGCTGGACAGAAAACGGGCCAACGCCTGCTCATTCAGCACCGCGCCTCGCTTGACCACAAGCGCCGAGCCGATTTCCTCGCCCAGAGTCGGGTGCGGGATGGGAAAAGTGGCGGCACTGACGATGTCAGGGTGGTCCATGAGCGCATCATCGACTTCCTTCGGTGAAATCTTCTCCCCGCCGCGGTTGATGATCTCCTTGAGGCGCCCGGTGATCGTCAGGTAGCCATCCGCATCCATGACTCCCTGGTCGCCCGTATGGAACCAACCGTTGGTGAACGCAACGGCGTTTGCCTCTGGATTATTCTCATAGCCATCCGTGACATTTGGGCCCCGGATAACGACCTCACCGGTCACGCCTGCGGGAAGCAATTCATGGCGCGGGCCCATGATCGCGATTTCCGGTCCGGCAGCGAGACCGACGGTGCCCGGCTTGCGCACCGCCGGCGGCAGCGGATTGCTTGCCATCTGATGCGCTGCTTCGGTCATGCCGTAGGAGTCAATTACCGGCGCATTGAAAGCCTGCTCCAGTTTCCGCATGACCGCCGGAGGCAAGGTGGCTGACGACGAGCGAATAAAACGAAGGTGGACCCGATCGAAAATTTCGCGATGTTGGTCCGCATACGCAAGAACAGCCTGATGCATGGTGGGCACGGCCGTATACCAGGTCGGCTTTGCCTCCGCCATCCAGTTGAAGAACTCGAGAGCGTTGAGACCGGGCGCGCAGAAAACGGATGCGCCCGCCGCCAGTGAGGAAAGGACGCCTGCGACCAGCCCGTGAATGTGGATCAAGGGCATGACGTTAAGACAGCGATCATCGGGAGACAGCTTCAGAGTCCCGATGATATGGCGCGCTGAGGCGGTCAGGTTGCTCTGCGACAGCGGCACCATCTTGGGGCGGGAGGTGGTGCCAGAGGTATGCAGCACGAGAGCGGTATCGTCGGTGCCGGCAAATCCGTCCGTTTTGGCTGGTCCGACAGGATCCCCAACGACGGAAAACACGCCCGCGGGATCTTCCTGATTCCACACGAGCTGTAGGACGGGGATACGCAGTGCCTTCGCTACGGCAACCGCCGGCGACTCGCAATTGCGCTGCACAACCAGGGCTTTCGCGCCAAGGTCGGAAAGGTAAAAGCGAAAATCGAAATCCCGATATGCCGCGTTCAGCGGCGCTGCGGTCGCGCCAGCGGCAATTCCGACGAAGGCCGACGCCAATTCCGGCCCATTCGGCAAGACGATCGCGACTCTGTCGTTCCGGCCTATTCCGCGAACGTTGAGCGAAGCGACAGTCTGTTGAACATGACTGCGGAGAGCCGAATAAGTAAGCGGTGGTCTATTGACCCCAGCCAGAGCGACGTTCGTGGCCTGCCCGACATCGAGCAGGGCGCCTATCGTGCCGGTCTTCGGTTCCGTGCCCAGTGCTGTCTGACGGTGTACTTCCATGACGCAACACTCAGGAAGGCAAAATGTGTAGTCTCAGGTGCGCCTGACCCGCTCCGCCAGCTCGATAACGTTGGCAATCGCCATCGACGAGGTACGCTTCGAATTATACGTGTTCTCTGATGATTCGTCGCTTCGTCCCGCACAGATCGCACTTCAGCAAGGACGGTGATGGACCGCGTGTCGTACTTCTTTCGGTCCCTGAGAGGTTGTTGAGATTGATCAAGGGAGATTCTGCGCGGCCCATGACTGCCAGCGCCAGGTGTCGGCGCACATCGCATCGATGCCAAGCTGCGCCTGCCAGCCGAGCGTGTCGCGGGCGAGGGTGGGGTCGGCATAGCACTGGGCGATGTCTCCCGGCCGGCGCTCGACGATGCGGTAGGGCACCGGCTTGCCGCTTGCCGCAGCAAACGCCCGCACCATCTCCAGCACGCTGTAGCCGCGCCCGGTCCCGAGATTGACCGTGAGTACGCCCGGGCGCTGGCGCAGCGCATTCAGCGCCGCCAGATGGCCACGGGCGAGATCGACGACGTGAATGTAATCGCGCACTCCAGTCCCGTCCGGGGTTGGGTAGTCGTTGCCAAATACTGGCAGCTCCGTCAGCTTTCCCACCGCCACCTGGGCGATATACGGCATCAGGTTATTGGGGATGCCGTTGGGGTCCTCCCCGATCAGCCCCGAGGAATGTGCCCCAACCGGATTGAAATAGCGCAGGAGCGCGACGCGCCAGGCCGGATCGGTCGCCGCCGCATCGCGTAGGATCTCCTCGATCATTAGTTTCGAGCGACCATAGGGATGGACCGGCGACAAAGGAAGATCTTCGCGGAACTGGACCGACGGCGGCTCGCCATACACTGTCGCTGATGACGAGAACACGATCGTCTTGACCCCGGCCTCGATCATGCACTCGGCGAGCGCCAGGCTACCCGAAACGTTGTTTTCGTAATATTGAAGCGGCTTTTGCACCGATTCGCCGACCGCCTTCAGTCCCGCAAAGTGAATGACCGCATCGAAGCGGCGGCTGGCGAGCAATTGCCGCAGGGCAGGGCGGTTGCGAACGTCGAATTGCTCGAATTTCGGCCGCCGGCCAGCGATACGTTGGATACGATCCAGCACCGAGACCTTGCTGTTGCAGAGATTATCGATGATGACGACGTCGTGACCCGCAGCCATTAACTCGACGACCGTGTGGGAGCCGATGTAGCCCGTGCCACCGGTGACCAGAATGATTTGTCGCGCGTTCAAAGGATTACACAGTTGTCATCTTGCCGCGTGGCCATCACGCAGACGCGGCAGAATGATATCGAGGAGTCGCGACATGCTTTCCTCGACCGACAGCAATCCCGTGTCAAGCCTGATCGTCGGGTTCTCCGGCACCTCGTAGGGCGCGGAAATTCCAGTGAAACCGGGAATTTCTCCTGCGCGTGCCTTGCGGTAGAGCCCCCGCGGATCGCGCTGTTCGCAAATCGCGAGGTCCGCGGCAAGGTGCACTTCAATGAATCGCTCCGGCCCGAGAATGTCACTCGCCATCGCACGGTCATCACGATAAGGCGAGATAAACGCGGTGATCAATACGATCCCGGCGTCGTTGAACAGCTTCGCCACTTCGGCAATCCGCCGAATGTTCTCTTTGCGGTTCTCGGGAGAAAATGTGAGGTCACGACTCAGGCCGTGCCTGATGTTGTCCCCATCGAGCACGAAACTCGCATGCCCCAGATCGTGGAGCCGGCGCTCCGCCTCGTACGCAAGGGTTGATTTTCCAGACGCCGAAAGCCCGGTGAACCATATCGTCGCGGCGTTCTGTCGCTGCAGGGCGGCGCGTTCCTCGGCCGAAACTTTGCTCTTATGCCAGGTAATGTCCTTGCTCTTGTGCATTAGCGCCTATCTTAGACCAGAAAATGAATAAGTTCCCTCTTGCAAACTTGAGATCGCGGGCGAAATGTCTTCCAATACTTTGCTCTGCGATCGTCCATCTCACGAATCGCCGAGGCCGCTCAAGCGCTTGCGGTCGGCGGGGGTTACCGCTTGGAGCAATTGGTTGACGAACTGGTCCTGCAATCGGTTCGCCCGAGCCTGATCCGGATCGATGGAAGAAATGCGGAACAGCATACCGTCTGGAATCCGTCCTGTCAGGCCGTAGCGCAAGTCCACAAGCCTCTTTTGAATCTTCCCCTGTACCGCCATGTCGCCAACAGTGAACCAGTACGTCACCGGTTCCTGACGCGGCCCCTTGCTCGTGAATAAGCGTTGCGCGGGAACCGAGCCGAACGACGTTTCGAGGCGAGAAACTTCGCTCCTGTGCAGCGTGAATCCCTGCGCGGGATAGCAGACTTCCGGCTTGTGCGCCTGCAAGGCGCCCCGCTGGTCGGAGCCGTAGGCAAGCGAGAGCATGATGCGATATCCGCTGACATTCACATAGGTGCGGCTCAAGGTATCACTATAGAGCTTATCCAGCAGTTCCTGTGTTTGAGGATTAACTACCTGCACGATCCGCTGGGGTTCCTCGCGCCAGTCGCCGAACTGCTTGGGAATCATCGTTTCCAGCGAGATCGCCGGCTGCAGGCCTGCAGCCTTCGTGCTGGGACGGGCGACGATAGCGCCGACGCTGGCGGCGCACATCAGGGCGGCGATAACGAAAGCAATTCGATGCGAGGGCATGACCATGATCCGTTATGAGATCAAAATGAATTGTCCCCGGATAGACCAAGATGATCGTCGAGCTCTATCCTGATGAGTGGTGAGTCATTGGTCACGCGTGAGCGCGCTTTGCTTCTGGTTCTCACGCGTTACATATCACATTTGATCCGCGGCAATTCCGTGGGCGACCAGTGCTAACTTGATACGGTCTTTCTGGCCTCCATTGAACACTGTATCACGGGAGCGACGGGTGACGGACCTCGCCTTCGCGCACGAGTTCGATTGGATGAACGGTCTCACCCGCAAGTTGGTCCTCCTCCTTTGGACGCTGGCGCTGTAGGGATTGGACTTTGGAGGATTCTCGGTTGACCACTGTTCGGAACAACGTGACATCCATCATCGAAGCCCCTATGTTGTGATTTTTGTCACAGTTGATATGGGTTTTTTATCCTATATCTCGAAATGGCGATCTGTGATACTCGCCTTGACCGTGACAGCGTTGTCACAACAACCGGGGGGTTGTGCGATGTCGAAGTCTTACCTCTTTGTATCTAACCTTCCTCTTTCCTCTGTAAGGGGGCGTTGGGAAATCGTTTTCGCGGTGTTAATCGCGAGCATCGGCCTCATTAGCTGCGGCGGGGGCGAGGTAGTGCATGTATACGGCGGGACGACGGTGGCCGCGGATACGACTCCTCCATCGGCCCCGACCCTCCTGGCTGCAAATCCCGTTTCCGCTTCCCAGATCAACCTCAGCTGGACCGCAGCGACCGACAACGTTGGGATAGCGGAGTATCGAGTGGAGCGCTGCTCAACGCCCGGATGCGTGAACTTCGCGCAGATCGCGACGACGACGGCCACGAGCTTCAACAATACCGGGCTGGTTGCGAGCACGAGTTACAGCTACCGGGTACGGGCGGCCGACTTAACGCCGAACGTGGGCCCATACTCAAACGTCGCTGGCGCGACGACGCAAGCGCCGGACATGGTGGCGCCAACGGCGCCGGGCAATCTGACGGCCACCGCCTCCCAGACCTTGAATCAGATCAACCTTACTTGGACCGCGGCATTTGACGCTGTTGGGGTAACGCAGTATCGAGTGGAACGCTGCTCGCCGGCGGGATGCGTGAACTTCCTGCAAATTGCGACAACCCCGGGGACGGCGCTGGCCCTTACCGATTCCACGGGTCTGGCGGCGTCTACGAGCTACAGCTACCGGGTGCGGGCGAGCGATGCGGCGCCGAACCTCGGCCCGTACTCGAACACCGCGAGCGCGACGACGCCGGCGCCGGATGTGGTAGCGCCAACGCAGCCTGGCAATTTGTCGGCCAGTGCGATGAGCGGCAGCCGGATCGACCTCAGCTGGCAGGCTGCGTTCGACGCCGTGGGGGTGACGGAGTACCGGATTGAGCGCTGCTCAGGGCCGGGATGCAACAACTTCTTGCAGGTCGGTACGACGTCGGGAACGACCACGAGCTTCAATGACATCGGGCTCACGCCGACCACGTCTTACAGCTACCAGGTGCGGGCGAGCGACGCGGCGCCTAACCTCGGGCCGTACTCGGGCATTGCCAGTGCCACCACCCAGGCCGCCGGGGCCACCGATGTTGTCGTGGTGTCGAGCCGCACCACCGGCATGGTGCCGCTCGCCGTTCACTTCGATGCGACCGGAACGACTTCACAGCAAACCACGCGCCCCTTCCACGAGATCTATTACAAGTGGGAATTCAACGATCCCGACGGCGGATCGACCTGGAGTTACGGGGCAAAGGCGGGGACTGGCAGTAAAAACGTCGCTTATGGTGCGACCGCCGGCCATATCTTTAAGACTGCCGGAACCTATATCGTCACTTTGACGGTATTCGACGGTGTCGCAACCTCGACCGCAGCCGTCACCATCACCGCCTATGCGCAGAACGACGCGACAAACGGCTGCGCGCAACGACACTATTATTCGACGTCGAACACATTTACGGCGGCTCCAGCACACAACCCGCCGGCCGTCACGCATCACCACACATCGACTTTTGCGCTCACCGATCTCGCGACGAGCCGCTGTCTGTATTTCCGTGGCGGCGAAATTTTCACCGCCGCCAGCTCGCAGATCACGTCCGTCGCCGGGCCATGGGCAATCTCCTCATTCGATACCGGCAATGCGATCGTGCGTTCCGCGTTTACGGGCGGCCCGCTCGTGCAGTTGAACAATGGCGCGTCGGACGGGCGCTTTCACAATTTCGAATTCGACGGACAGGGCAATTCCACGCGAACGTTCGTCGCCGGCAGCGACAGCGGAACGATCACGCGCATCACCTTCGTCGATCTCAACATTCACAATGGTTTCAACGGCATCTATAACGATCCGGCGGCGACGAACACTGAATGGTTCGTCCACGATTCGCAGGTCGTCAACATGCTCGGAGCCTCGAACAACATTAGAGTGAACTTCGTCAAGGGGAGCATCCAGGGCAACAATGTTGATGGGAGCGCAGCCGGAAAGAGCGAGCATCTGCTGCGTGCGCCGATCTCCTCGAAAGTCGTTTACGCACATAACCGATTCGCCAATGCTCCGGCAACAAAAGAAACCATCACCATTCGGGGCAACGATCCGAGCGTCACCAACTTCAACATCATCTCTGACAACGAGTTCATCTGCAACACGTATGCTTGCATAGATTTCGATGCTGCGTTCACCGGCAATGGCGCGCAGATCGACGACAATATCGTGGAGCGCAATTGGTTCCGGTCAGCGGGAACCGGCGGTTTTCCGGACAAATACATCGACCTTTCCCACTCGGAAAGGATGACGATTCGCAACAACCTCTTTGAGGGAACCGCTGATAACGGTGGAATTTTTGTGGCAGTTGTTTTCTCGGTCGAATCCGGCTGGGTAGAATCGAACACCGATCTCATTTGGATTTACAACAACACGGCTTATACCAATCAGGCATCTGGTGATACTGCGAGATTCGTGAACTTGAGCGGCAGCGCTCCGTCTTCAAGCCGCACCAACACGACTATAAGAAACAACATCATCTACGCGCCGCCCGCAAACATCACGACCTACGATGTATGGGCGGGAACGGGACTCAACATCGTTGCTTCGAACAATTCGGAAGAAACGGTTGGAGTATCTAACCGCGAATTCGTGGACAATCCCGGACCTTCATGGGCGAGCCCTTCGGCTCCGGCGAATTTCCAGATCACGACTGGCAGCTACGCGATCGGGCAAGGCTTCGCTGTCCCGGTGTGGGATGATTTTTTCGGCAATATCAGGTATGGGCAGACCAACAGCATGGGCTTCCATCAGTTTCCTGCGGGCGCCCTGCCGGGAGGCGTGCAGTAATATCTCCCGTTCCGCCTTTCTGGCGCCGATGCGGCGAATCTCATGAGATGAGCATCAAAGTGGACTTCCTGTAACCACCTGTGCCACGTGCAATTCCAGTGCCACTCAAATCAGTAATATGTCACCTGGTTGGACCATTACGGCTCCCATGGCTCCATCGGGGTTCAGACCTGCAGGAAGCTACGCAGTGGGCGGCGGCATTCCGACCACCGCGTTCTCCGACTTCCACCGCAACCTCCGTACCGTCCCGTTCGACATCGGCGCGGTGAACCACTAAGAGAAGCGCAAAGCGCGTGCATTGGCCAGCGATACTGGCACGCTGTCCGTCTCTCTGACTTCCCAGAGCCGGTCTTCCGTCGAGCCGCTTCGCGCGTGCGGTCGCGCCGCGCACCGGCGCCTGCCATTGTGGAAGTACCGGCCACAATTGGTAGAATGATCTCGATGAAGGGGGTCGTCTCCTGCCGCGCTTGCCTTTGGCCCGCTGCAACGGCAATTCGCGGTCTCTCTCGCAGTTCGCCTAATCCGGCATCCCCGCGCTGCCCGCGGCTGGCATGAACAAGAAGGTACTTTGCATCATCGGCACCCGGCCCGAGGTCATCAAGATGGCCCCGGTAATCCGCGCTCTGAGACTCGCGCCGGAACTTTCAGTCAGCGTCCTGTGCTCCGGTCAGCATCGCGACCTGCTGGCGCCCCTCGTCGACTGGTTTGAGCTGACGATCGACGATGACATGCGGGTCATGGCGGAAAACCAGGCACTGGGGGAGCTGACCGCACGGCTGATTCGCGCCTTTGAAGATTATTTTGACGGCCAGCGTCCTGATCTCGTGATTGCGCAAGGCGACACCACCACCGTCATGTGCGCGGCGTTGAGCTGCTTCTACCGCAACATTCCGTTTGCCCACGTCGAGGCCGGACTGCGCACGTTCGACCTTGGTAATCCGTTTCCAGAGGAATTCAACCGCGTCGCGGTAACGCACTTGGCACGACTGCATTTTTGTCCGACGCAGGCGGCGCGCGGCCACGTGCTGGCCGAGCACATCCCGCCCGACGCCGTGCATTTGACCGGCAATACCGTTATCGATGCGTTGCATTTCACGATCGACAAGCTCAAGGTCCAGCCGGCGCGCGATCACAGGAGCGATATACTGGTCACGGCTCACCGCCGCGAGAATTTCGGGGCGCCGCTTGCCAACATTTGCGGCGCGTTGCTCGACTTGTGCCACCAGTTTCCGGATTTGAGGATACTCTACCCGGTGCACCCCAATCCAAACGTTCGTGCCACGGTACGGCGCCTGTTGGGTGGCAATTCTCGAATCACACTTGCCGAGCCGCTCGCATACCCCGATCTCGTCGCGGCGATGCGAGGGGCGAAGGTGATCCTGACCGATTCGGGCGGCATCCAGGAAGAAGCACCAGCGCTCGCGAAACCGGTCCTGGTGTTGCGTGCCGTCACCGAGCGCCCCGAGGCGGTCGAGCTCGGCGTGGCGAAGGTTGTTGGCACTGACCGCGCCGCTATCGTCTCGGAAACGCGCAGGCTGCTGCTCGACTCGGAACACTATGCGCGAATGGCGCGAGGAGGGTCCCCATACGGAGACGGGCGCGCCGCGGAAAGGATCCGGGATATCGTTCGCCAATATCTGGGCCGCCCGGCGCGATGATTTTCATGACACAGCGCATCCGCTTCGAGCTGCCGGATAGCCGGTCCTAGGTTGGATTCTTGTCGGATAGGCAATTGCTTGCTCCTCTTGTGACCTTTGCGGAGCTTGCCGCTGAGGACTTGCTGGGTATTCGTCCGCGGATGAGTGATCCTGAAGCCCATTTGCGCGCTGCTGAAGCGTGGCTCAAGCGCGCCCACGACAAGGGGTCGGACGGCGGCATCAGCTACGGTTATTCCATTCGGGGTGGGTGGCGTCCTTCCTACCGCGAAACGTCCGGCTATATTGCCACCACTTTTTTCAGCCTGGCGCGCCATCGTAATGATCCCGGTTATCGGGAGCGTGCCTTGCGGATTTGCCGCTGGTTGCTCGAAGTGCAAAACCGGGACGGCTCATTCTCGAATCCCCGCTATGGGGATGCCGGGATCGTTTTCGACACGGGACAGGACCTGTTTGGACTGGTGCGCGCCTACGAAGAGACTGCCGAAGCCATTTTCAAGGATGGCGCCCTCCGCGCTGCGGATTGGCTGGTCAATATTGCCGACGGCCAGGGGCGCTGGACGCGCAACGAGCACCTTAATACGCCCCACGTATACAACACGCGTACTGCCTGGGCCCTATTACGCATGAATCAGGTGCAATACGATGCGAATCGGGAACGCGTGGCACGCGTCAATCTCGACTGGGCAGTGTCGGAACAGCAGGCCAGCGGTTTTTTCGACAAATGCTCGTTTGAAAAGGGATTGGCGCCCTTCACCCACACCATTGCTTATGCAACGCGTGGTTTGCTGGAATCCGGCGCGTTGCTTCATGATGATCGCTATGTCGGTGCTGCGCAACGCTGCGCGGAGGCCGCGCTCATGCATGTCCGGGACGATGGTTTCATGCCGGGCCAGATTACGATTGACGGTAAAGCCGTTGCCAGCTACTGCTGTCTGACCGGCAATTGCCAGTTCTCCATCGTTTGGGCCAAGTGTTTCGACCGCACTGGAAACGAGGAGTACAGGCGCTCCGTCATTCGTGCCATGGACTATGTGATGCGTTGCCAGGACATCCACTCCCCCAATTTGGATGTTCGCGGCGCCATTAAAGGTTCGCAGCCGATTTGGGGCAGATACGCTCCACTCAGCCTGCCAAATTGGCCAGCAAAATTCTTCGTGGATGCGATGATTCTGCGCAATCGGTGGCTCTGATGCAGCAGGTTCGCTTTCTGAACGGACGATTCGACCCGCTGACCTTGCCGCAAACCGTCGATGCCGTGTTTGGCTTGCTGCGCTCGGGAAAACGTGGCTGGGTGTGTACGGTCAACGTGGCGATTCTCATGATGATGCGGGCCGACGTGCGTCTGCAAGATTTCGTTGATCGGGCGGCGCTAGTAGTCGCGGATGGGCGACCGCTCGTCTGGTGCGCCCCGTGGCTTGGCCAATCCCTACCGGAACGCGTTGCGGGGGTCGATCTTGTCGACGCCTTGTGCAAGCGTGCCACCGGGGAAGGGAAGCGGGTCTGTCTTCTGGGTGCGACCGAGGAGGTCGTTAATCGGGCGGCGCAGCGGTTGCGTGACCGTTTCCCAGGCCTGCAAGTCGATTGCGCCAACGGCTATTTTTCGAAGGAAGAGGCCCCCGTGCGCGCCCGCCAAGTCCGTGCCAGCGGGTCCGATCTCCTGTTCGTGGGCATGGGTGTGCCGCGCCAGGAATATTTTCTGGAAGAACACTGGGATCGTTTGGGTGTTGACGTGGCGGTCGGCGTGGGCGGATCCTTCGACGTGCTTGCGGGGCTCCGTGCGCGTGCGCCGAAATGGATGCAATTGATCGGCATGGAATGGTTATTCCGGTTGATTCAGGAGCCTCGTCGCCTTCTTGTGCGATACCTGGTGACCAACACCCAGTTTATCTGGCTTGTCGCATGCGCACTGGTTAGAAGACGCGGTACTTCCTGATGGGGGGTGTGCCCAAGTTGTGGTCGACTACCAAGAATCAAACGAGCATATTGGCAGAGACATGGAGCACGGCAATCGCAAAGCGGCCCCCTGCGCAACAGTGGCCAACGGCACGTCTCCACGCAGAATCGCGCACCACTGTGCCTTCGCGTAAAATTGCACTTCCTGGCTTCGGGCAGCTTTCTGTAAGCTGTCTCCGAGAACTGCGCTTGAAATGACGGACAGCACCCCGAGATCGGCTGCTTTCCGCAAACACGGTTGAATTGAACCCATGTGTGGAATTGCTGGAATCATTAGCCTCAGGGGGGGCGAGATCGGGCCGGACATTCTCGAAAGGATGTGCCGTTCGCTCCGTCACCGAGGTCCCGAGGAGGAGGGGGTGCGAAGGGATGGCAGGGTGGGACTCGCCCACCGCCGGCTCAGCATCATCGACCTCGCCGGCGGCCAGCAGCCCATGTCGAACGAAGACGGCAGCCTATGGACCACCTACAACGGCGAGATATTCAATTACCTGGAACTTCGGAAGGACCTCGAGGCGCGCGGACACCGCTTCCGCACCAAGTCGGACACCGAGGTGATACTCCATGCATACGAAGAGTACGGGGACTCGTGCGTGGACAGGTTCAATGGACAATGGGCGTTCGCGATCTGGGATGCGCGTAAAGCTCGCCTTTTCCTTTCCCGCGACCGGTTAGGAGTGCGTCCTCTTTTCTTCACGATCGCGGATGGGCATTTCATTTTCGCCTCGGAGATCAAGGCAATCTTTTGCCATCGCGCCGTGCCTCGCGCGATCGATCCCGAGGCCCTCGACCAGGTCTTCACGTTCTGGCACACGCAGCCTCCGCGGACGATATTCCGGGACGTCCAGATCATTCCTCCAGGGCACAGCATGGCGGTCGAAGCCGGGAAGGTCCGATCATGGCCTTATTGGAGGCTCGATTACGCCTTGAACGACGCACCTGTTGATGAGGCAGCCCTGACCGCTCAGCTCCGCGAGCTCCTCGTGGACGCCACCCGGCTCCGCCTGCGGGCAGATGTTCCGGTGGGTGCCTACCTGAGCGGGGGACTCGATTCCACGGTGATCACAGGCATCATCAAGAGATTCACCGATACGCCCCTGAAGACGTTTTCCGTCGTGTTCGAGGATGCGGAGTTCGACGAGTCCGGCTATCAGGACGAAGCAATCCGCCATCTCGAGACCGAACACCACCAAGTGAAATGCACGAAGGCGGATATTTGCCGGGTATTCCCCGATGTAATTTGGCACACGGAAACGCCCATACTGAGGACTGCGCCTGCGCCGCTCTTCATTCTTTCGGATCTGGTGAGGCAGCACGGTTACAAGGTCGTCCTCACTGGCGAGGGATCCGATGAGATGCTCGGCGGCTACGACCTCTTCAAGGAGGCGAAGATCCGGAGATTCTGGGGAGCCCAGCCGAAGTCGCGGTGCCGGCCGCTTCTCCTCAAGCGGCTCTATCCCTACATGAAGAATCTTCAGTCGCAAAGCGACTCCTATCTGCGGGCGTTCTTCCACGTCGATGCGGAAAAGCTGAACGATCCCCTCTTTTCCCATATTCCAAGGTGGGATCTAACTGCAAAGCTGAAATCCTTCTTTTCCGGGGATGTGCTGGCCGCGCTAAGGGCACGCGACGCGGTCGCCGATATGAGGTCCGCCCTCGATACTCGGTTCCCGACCTGGACTCCGTTTGCACAGGCCCAATGGCTGGAGACGACGGGGTTGCTGCCCGGATATATTCTCTCATCGCAAGGCGACCGCATGTCGATGGCCCACTCGGTGGAGGGCCGGTTTCCGTTTCTCGATCATCGCGTCGTAGAGTTCTCCTCGCGGTTGCCGCCGCGACTCAAGATGAAGGGGCTTGACGAAAAGTACCTTCTGAAACGGGCCGCGAAGGATCTCGTCCCGGCCGCCGTGCTGCGCAGACCCAAGCAGCCGTACCGGGCGCCCGATGCCGAGAGTTTTTTCGCCGGCGGGAAAGCGCGGGAAGAGTACGTCGACGAGCTGCTCTCGGCAAAGCGGCTCCGCGACGACGGACTGTTCGATCCCGGGAGCGTGTCTCTCCTTCTGGAGAAGGTTCGGAGAGGCCGGGCGATCGGCGTCAAGGACAACATGGCGTTCGTCGGCATTCTGTCGACTCAGCTCTGCCTCGCAAAGTTCGTGGAAGAAACTGGGGTAAACTGATCTTATGGAAATGGTGCCTACCAGCGAAAATGTGCCGGAGGAAATCCGGCGGTTTGTGATCAACAGTTTTCTCTTCGGCAAGGACGGGGCGGATTTTTCCAACGATGATTCCTTCCTTGAGAAGGGCATCGTCGACTCGACGGGTATCCTCGAGCTCATCGGATTTCTTGAGGAACGGTTCCAGATCAAGGTGGCCGATGAGGACCTCCTTCCGGAAAACCTCGACTCTGTGAATCGGGTGGCCGCGTTTGTCAACCAGAAGCGTGCGGGATAATGGGAAGCTCAGATGCGATATGACGCATTTGTCCGGATGGGCGCCCGCACGATCGTAGCAACGGCCCACGCCGAAGCTCGTGGAATGGCGCGATGACCGGCGCAGTAACGCACTTTCCGGATGTCTTGAGGCTCGATCCCGAAGCGGAAACAGCGAGGATTGTTGCCGCAATCCGGCACCAGGTTCCACAGGTGCTGAAGCGCCACGGCGTGGTTCTGGGGCTGTCCGGCGGCATCGACAGCAGTGTTTGCGCCGCACTCTGCGTGCGCGCGCTGGGACCATCCAGGGTGCTCGGTCTTTTCATGCCGGACCGGGAGTCGGCGGGCGAGAGCTTGGTGCTTGGCCGGCGCTTGGCCGCGGGCCTGGGGATGGAGACTGCGCTAGAGGAGATTGGGCCAATCCTGGAAGCTTCTGGCTGTTATCGGAGGCGCAATGCGGCGATTCGAATGGTGGTACCGGAGTATGGCGACGGTTGGAAGGAGAAGCTCGTAATCGCGTCGGCAACTTCCGCCTACGCGATCTCCCACCTGGTCGTCGAATCTCCTGACGGAAACCGGCGCAAGGTGCGAATGACGCGGGAGTCATACCTCGGGATCGTCGCCGCGATGAACTTCAAGCAGCGAACGCGCAAAATGATGGAGTATTACCATGCCGATCGCCTGACGTACGCCGTGGTCGGCACTCCCAACAGGCTCGAGTACGACCAGGGATTTTTCGTGAAGGGCGGGGACGGCGCCGCGGACCTGAAGCCGATCGCGCACCTCTACAAGAGCCAGGTGTACCAGCTTGCCGAACACCTCGAGATCCCGGAAGAAATCCGCCGGCGGCCTCCGACGACGGACACGTACTCCCTCGCCCAGTCGCAGGAGGAGTTCTACTTCACCCTGCCGTATCGCCAGATGGATCTCTGCCTGTACGGCCGCGATCATGGCCTCCCGCCCGAGGCCATTGCGGAAGGAGCGGGACTGACTACGGAGCAGGTTAAGCGAGCCTACCTTGACATCGAATCGAAGCGTCGGGCGACACGGTATCTCCACCTCTCTCCGCTGCTCGTTCGCGATGGCGAGGGAGCAGAACTGTGAAGCAGGTGCAACAGCTGGCAGGAGCACACGGAGGAACTGGCGCACCTTCTGCAAAGAACTCTCAGTTTGCAGCCGATCTCGCTGCCGTCCGTAAGGGACGCATTTTCTTCTCTCACCACTCGGTGGGGGAAAACATCCTGGAGGGAATTCAACTGGTGCTCGCTGACTCCGGCGCAGCGCCTCTGAAGGTCGCTTCGCTTGACGCGGCTGCGGGCACCGCGGGCCCGGTACTGCTCCACGGTTCCGGTGGCCGGAATGGCGACCCGGAAAGCAAGATCGCGTTTTTCGAGACCACGATCCGTGGCAATCCCCACCTCCGCCCGGACATCGCGTTCATGAAGTTTTGCTGGGTCGACTTCGCGCCCAGCACGGACGTCGACGGATTGTTCACGCACTACCGGGGAGCCATTACGGCCCTCAAACGCGACCATCCCGAGATTCGATTCGCCCATGTGACGGTTACGCTCACGCCGCGGGAAATGGACCTCAAGTCGCGGGTGCGCCGCATCTTGCGGCTCCAGGAATGGACGGATGCTTCCAACGCAAAGCGCAATGAGTTCAACCGGAAGTTGGTGCAAGCATTTTCCTCCGACCCGGTGTTCGACCTTGCCGGCGTCGAGTCGACGGGGCCCGATGGGAAGCCCGTCTCCTTTGAGCTGGATGGCAAGCGCATTCCGAGCATGTTCCCAGGCTACACCGAAGATAACGGCCATCTGAACGCCGCGGGTCAACGGGCGGCAGGTGCCGCAGCAATCCGCTTTCTCGCTTCCGCCCTCGGGGGCCGCGCCGCGACGAACTAAGGTGCGCCTCCGCGCTGTCGAGGGCCATCGCCGAAGTTCTGGCCGATGCGTCGGCGCACGATCCCGAGGAGTGGGTGTCATCGGTGTGACGCAGAGCAAGTCCGCGACTCTCGGGTGGCATCTGAACTGATCGTAACGCTGATGGAACTGCGGGAAAGGCCGACAGTGGTCGACTCGGTCATTCGCATTGGATGGGAAAGGTAATATGACGCTCGTAGATGCACCGGTATTTCTCGTTGGTTCAGAGAGATCGGGGACAACCCTGTTGCGCCTGATGCTCGACCATCATCCAAAGATCGCGTTCAACTTCGAATCCGATTACATCGCCACTCAGATCTCGGATGAAGGCGCATATCCGGAAATGAAGCAATATCGCGAATGGCTGACTCAGGACCGCGCATTTCAAGGCAGCCGGTTCAGTATCGACGAGCGCCTCGATTTCGTCGGGCTGGTGAATCACTTCCTGATCCAAAAACAAGCGCGTGTCGGGAAGGAATTGGTCGGCGCCACTATCCATCATCAGTTCCACAAGCTCTCGAGGATTTGGCCACGGGCAAAATACATCTATCTCCTGCGGGATGGGCGGGACGTGGCCGTCTCGGCCATGCGAATGGGGTGGGCCGGGAATACCTACATTGCGGCTGACGTGTGGCTAGAAGCGGAGAAAGAACGGGATGATGCCCGCTTGAACGTCGGAGACGAAAGGTGGCTTGAGGTTCGCTATGAGGATTTGATCGTCTCAACCAGGCCTCAGCTGGAGCGAATCTGCGACTTCCTCGGGGTGGAATACAGCGAGAGGATGTTCGACTATGTCAATACCTCTACCTATGATGCGCCGGATCCCAGCCTGTGTTACCAGTGGAGAACCAACTTGGCTAAGGTGGAAGTGCAGCGTCTCGAGGAAAAGCTGGGGGACAGGCTCTTGAGCCGCGGGTACCCATTGAGCGGCTACCCCAGAATCATGATACCGCGGCTGGTCAAGAAATACCTCTTCCTGCAGTCGAGGATTGAAGCATACCGGTATCGACTTCGCCTTTATGGTGTCGGGCTGACTCTGCGGGAAACCCTGTCGCGGCGATTAGGCTTGGAACGGCTTCACCGGAAGACGATCGCAAAGATAAACCGCGTTACTGACGCCCATATGAAGTAATCAACGGCTGGGTAAAGACCCCGGGGGCATCTAGGGGCGCAGGCACCACGCGTGTGCGCCGCCCGGACTTAGCCCCAGACGAGTGACGAGCGTCTGATCGGCAGGGACCGTACCCGCTTCCCCGTCGCCGCGAAGATCGCATTGCAGACCGCAGGCGCCAATGGCGGCAACGCAGGCTCACCCAGTCCAGTCGGCGGATTCGTGCCCTGAATGAAGTGCACGTCGATGGCCGCCGGGGCGTCGTTGATGCGCAGGAGGGGATAGTCGGCAAAATCGGACTGCACGACGCGCCCGTGGCTGATCGTGATCTCCTGGAGCCACGCGGCGCCGAGGCCGTCGATGACACTGCCCTGTACCTGGCTTTCGGCTCCGCTCAGGTTGATGATCGGGCCGACGTCCACGGCCGCGGTCACGCGCTTCACCTTGAGCATTCCGCCCGGCGCGACGGCAACGCTCGCCACGAGCGCGGCATAGCCGCGATGGCTGAAGTGGAACGCCGTGCCCCGGCCTTCGCCGCGCGGCAGCGCGCCGCCCCAGCCGGATTTCTCCGCAGCGAGCCTGACGACGTCCTTCATGCGTCGGGCGTCGTAAGGGGGGTCGTTCGGCCTCGCCCCCGGAACCTCGCGGTCGGCGCCGAGCAGCGCAACGCGGAACTCCACCGGATCGCGGCCGGCGGCGTGCGCCAGCTCGTCTATGAAGCACTGCACGACGAACGACAAGCTGTTGCTGCCGGGGGCGCGCAGCCAGCTTGTCGGCACGTTGGTATTGATGATCGACTGCTCGAAGCGGAGGTTCGGCACGAAGCCCGCTGGAAACTCTCCGGGGCTCAGGTGCGCGGCGCGACCGGCTTGCCGTGCACTGTTCAGGCCGGCCGTAATCAGGTGGTCCTTCCACGCCACCACATTGCCGGCCGCGTCGATCCCGCCGGTCAAGTGATGCCAGCCGACCGACCGGAAGAAACCATGATGCATGTCCTGCGCGCGGGTCCAGGTGAGCTTCACCGGCGCGCCAATCCTGTGGGCGATGGCCGCAGCCTCGACGACGTAGTCGTTTATCAGCCGGCGGCCGAAGCCGCCGCCGATGCGCGTGAACCGCACGCCCACCTTGTGTTTCGGGATACGGAGCGTCTCGGCGACGATGCTCTGCGCCTCGCCCGGCGTCTGGGTAGGGGCGAGGATCTCCATGCCGCCGTCCGACGCGGGCCAAGCCATGGCGTTCATCGGTTCGAGAGTCGCGTGGTGGAGATAGGGAATGCTGTAGCGCGCGGTGATCACCCTCGCCGCACCGGAAAGCGCAGAGGTGTAGTCGCCGTCATTTCGGACGTCGGCGCCGGGCTTCGCTGCGAGGGCGTCGGCCTGCGCCTCGTAATCCCCGGAACCGTGGGTCCCGCCCGGACCCTGGTCCCAGTTGACGCGCAGCTCCTGCAATGCCTTGAACGCGGCCCAGGTCGAAGTGGCCGTGATGGCAACGCCGGGAAGCAGGCCGTAATAGTTCGTCGTTCCGCGCAGGATGAACGCGTCGCGCACGCCCGGCATTCCCTTGACTTGATCGATATTGGCGCTGACCACCTGGCCGCCGAATACGGGGCACTTGGCGTAGACTGCGTACACCATGTTCCGCATCTTCTGGTCGATACCAAAGAGCGGCTGGCCAGTGACGATCGCGCGGTTATCCACGCCGCCCACACGCGACCCGAGCAGGCGGAACTCGTCCGGCGTCCTTAGCCGGATGGTTTTCTCATCGAGCAGCGCCAGGGTCGCGGCCGTGGCCGCGAGTTCTCCATAAGTGAGGGTCCGGCCGGAGCCGCGGTGCGTCACCACACTTCTTTCCGCGTGCAGCTCCTCGACTGGAACGCCCCAGGTTTGCGCGGCGGCCTGCAGCAGCAGGGTGCGGGCCACCGCGCCGGCGCGACGCAGCAGATCATAGTTCAACGGCGTCGAGAGGCTGCCGCCGGCGAATTGCGGGCCGTATCGCGGGTCGAGATTTCCGGTTTCGATGACGACCTTGGCGAAATCCGCAGCCATTTCCTCGGCGAGGATCATGGGCAGCGAAGTCTTCACGCCTTGGCCGGCCTCGGGGTTCTTGGCGACGAGGGTGATCACGCCGTTGGACGCGACCCGGACAAACGGGCCCGGCGCGAACTCGCGCGTGGTGCCGTCGCCTGCGGCGGATGGACGTAGGACGAGGCCCAGGACGAAGCCGCCTCCGGCGAGCGCCGAAACCTTGAGAAACCCGCGACGGTCGAGCCCGGCCGGAATCATGGCTTGCCTCCGCCGGCGGCGGACTTGATGGCGGCCCGGATGCGGACATAGGTGCCGCAGCGGCAGAGGTTGCCCGCCATGGCCCTGTCGATGTCCTCGTCAGTCGGGTGGGGGTTGGACCTCAGGAGAGCGGCGGCGGTCATGATCTGGCCAGCCTGGCAGTAGCCGCACTGCGGGACGTCGTGCTTGATCCACGCCAGCTGTAATGGATGGGTGCCATCGGTCGAGAGGCCTTCGATGGTCGTAATCCGCACGCTGGCGCTGACGGAAACCGTGATCTGACAGGAACGGGCGGGTAGGCCGTTCATGTGGACGGTACAGGCACCGCACTGGCCTACGCCACAGCCGTATTTGGTGCCGACAAGTTCGAGATGGTCACGCAAGACCCAAAGCAGAGGCGTGTCCGGCGCCACATCGACCGTGCGGTCCTGCCCGTTCACGTGTAGGGTGTAGAGAGGCACGCGGCTCGTCGTCACAATCACGTCAACGTCGCTGCGCTGCGATTACACGTACCGCATCTTGTGCGTCATTGACGCCTTGAGAGCGCGCGAAATCGGCGTTCTTGCTCAACATGCGCAGCAACGACGGTCCCTGACCAAGTCCGACTTCAAACACGAGCCATCCCGAGGAGCGCAGGAAACGCGGCGCGTCGCGCAGGAGCCGTATCAACACGCTGACTCCAAACGGGCCACCATCGAACGCCAATCGCGGTTCATGTCGCGCGATCTCCGTCGGCATGCGTTCGACGTTCGCGGTGGCTATATACGGCGGATTGCAGGCTATCAGATCGAACGTGCCATGGAATTCGGGAAAATCGAACGGTGTCAGAAGGTCCCCGCTCCGGAAATCCACTCGGTTACCCATTCCAACGTACCTCTCGTTGCGCTGCGCCAATGCCACGGCCTCGACGCTCAAGTCGGATGCGTACACGTGTGCGTGAGTTGCGCGGCTGGCGATCGCGATGGCAACATTGCCGCAGCCGGTGCATACGTCAACTACGCGCGGTGCGGATCCCTCCATCCCAAGCAAGAGATGGATGGCAGTTCCCGCCAGCAATTCCGTCTCCTTGCGCGGTATCAGTGCTGCCGGGCCAGCGAGCATTTCGAGTCCGAGAAAGCGCTGCCTCTCGGTCAGGTATGCAAGCGGCGTTCCCGCCAACCGGCGCGATATGAGTTCTCTCAGTGTCCGGTACTGTTCCGCGCCGAGTTCTGGCAGGGCCATTCCCTGCGCGAGATCGGGCGACTTCGGCTGCCCCGCGGCGGCGTGCCACAACGCACGCAGGGTCGCATCGGGTGTCTCTTCCGGTTTGTCCGGCAGTATCGCCAGTTGTTCGCTCAACTGCGCAAGCAATTGCTCGAAAGACAACGCCGCAATCATGCGCCCGGGTCTTCAGCCAGTGCTTTCTTGCTGACCTTGCCCGTGTACGTCTTTGGCAGCTCTTCACGGAACACGATCTCTTTTGGTACCATGAAGTTCTCCAGATGCGCCAGGCACCATGAGCGGATCTGCTTGTCGCTGACCAGCACGCCGGGCTGGAGCACCACGTACGCGCGCACGGCCTGCCCCAATATTGCATCCGGAATGCCGATCACCGCTGCTTCGCGCACACCCGGAATGGAATGGAGGACGTTTTCAACCTCCACAGGGCTGACCTTTTCCCCGCGTGTCTTGATGATGTCATCGCTTCGTCCGACGAAGTACAGAAAACCCTCCTCGTCCATACGGAAGTAATCATGAGTGCAAAGCACGCGCTCGCCGGGTAGCCATCCCGGCTTCAGCATATGTTCGGTCAGATCCGGCCGCTTCCAGTAACCCCGCATCACGTGCGGTCCCCGCACATACAGTACGCCGGTCTCTCCTGCTTTCACCGGCCCCCCATCGGGCGTGCGCAGATAGACCTCCGTACCGGGGATGGCCTTGCCGACGGACCCTGGTTTCGCGTCGATAAGCTCGGGTTCGAGATAGCACACACGCTTGCATTCTGTCAGACCGTACATCTTGTAGATTAAAGCATTAGGGAACACTTCGCGAAGCTTTGCGACGTGGTCGTCCGGCAACGCAGCGGCGGTGTTGGTTACGCGCGTGACATGTGGAAAGTTCAGTCTGGAGCGCGCATGCGCCGCAAGCAACATGGCGAAGATGGTTGGGACGGCCGGAAATATCGTGACATGCTCCTGCTCCATGCGCTGGAACACTTGTGCTGGATAGGTGAACGATCGCTCAAGAACGACGGTCGCGCCCAGCTGCACCGCCATGAGCAACTGGTACAAGCCGTAGTCAAATGCAAGTGGCAGCACACACAAAATGCGGTCCTCGGGTGTCTCGCGCAGATACTGGATCAGGCTGCCGAGCGTGAATACCATCGATTGATGCGTCTGCATCACACCCTTGGGTTGGCCCGTGCTCCCGGACGTGTAGATCAGCGCGGCAAGATCAAGTGAATTGACCGCGACCGGCGCGCTTAGGGGCGCAGCCTCTGCCACCGCGCGGTCAAATGCCTCTATCGAATGCGCTGCGGCGCCAGGCGGCAACTTGCCTGCACAGATTTGTGACTCCAGCTTGCTGCAATTCGGTAAGACTGAAAGGAATACGCTCGCAAGATGGCCGTCCGTGAGCAGAACCTTGGCGTCGCTGTCATCAATAATGAATTCGAGCTTGTCCGCCTTGGTTTGAGGATTGATTACCAGGAACACCCCACCGGCCAATAATGTTGCGTAGATCGCGATTACGCACGGCCAGGTGTTGTCCATATAGATCGCAACGCGATCGCCGCGTTGGACGCCACGCGCCACCAGCAACGCTGCCAGACGCCTCGCCTGGTCCAGCAATCGTGAATAGCTATAAGGTGTGCCCTCTGCGACGACGGCTACTTTGTCCGGCATTGCCTGCGCATTTCGCGCAAGAGCTTCATGCAAAAGGCGTTGGGGGTAAGTAGTCATCATCTTCGAAATCGCGTGACCAATGTGGGTTTCGCGGCGCCACAGTGCCTTCGCTTGACGGTAACGATAATATTACGGATATAACCCCTATTCATCTGGAATCGTTAATAGGCCAGGACATTCCTCGTACGAGAGAGTCGCCATATTATTGCAGCACTGTTCCATGTCTGGTTGCGAGCAGCCGACGTCCAAGTTCCACGCCGATTAGTGCATGGCTCAATTCTGAAATATGGCCGTGGCCATGAGGCACGAACAGGTCCACTGCTCCATTGAGATCGCGAAACAGCATCTGGCTGCTTAGCAGTTCAATCCCGGATGTCTTCAATTGCTTTGTAAGTTGCGGCGGCAGCGACGACGCGTGGAGGCGGGGGCCGCGCCGATCAGGGATGTCCACTACGATGAACCGTATTCCTCTGTTCTTGCATATGCTGTTCATGCGTTCCAGAAGGGCAGCTGCAAGCGCTATCTCATATGCTGATCGGGCACTAGTGGTTGGAATCGCGTATTCGAAATCGCTCGCCGCGACGGTGCGTGGCTCGGTGCCACCCGCCTTTTCATTGGCGCGCTCGGCAAGCCCTTCCTTGAAATACACCCAAATGCTGTTGAACAAAATCGAATAGAAATACGAGTTCTCGCCGAGCCACCTTATCGGCGGGATTGAATAGATGATGTTCTGGATGCGCACGCCCGGTAGATGCTCGAATTTGTCTTCGTGCAGCCGGCCTTCGCCATCCAGACTGAACAAGCCGGACTTCAGATTGTCCTCGAAGTCGTTCGCGAAAAACCCGATTATGACGACGTCCGGGCTGTAGTTGACTCCTTCGTTCTCAAGGAATACGAGCGCCTCGGCCGTGCTGAACCCAGATACGCCGGCATTGATGACCTCGGCTGCGAGTCCATGGTGGATCAGGTAGCGCTCCAGAACAGCGGAAAACGTCCGCTCCTGATGTACTTCATAGCCCTGCGTATGCGAGTCGCCGATGCTCAGCACGCGCAGTGTATTCGCCGGCTTGGCGTAGGAAAAATCCTGCGTATTGCGGAATCCCCGGTTATTCGTGATGAACTTCCAAGAGCCATCCACGCTGGTGTGCCAGAACTCGGTATGCGGCCGGATACCCCTGATTGTGTACCGGGCGTACCGGTAGTCCGTGTGGTAGCGGGGGAACAACACCGTTTCATTCTTGTACAACAATCGGACTACGGCTTCGCCGACAGCGAAGACACATGCCAGCGCGACGAACGCCAACGCAAGATTGCCCAGAAATCTTCTTGCCGATGCGACCATGACATTCACGATAGGTATAAGCGGAGCTCCGAAATACGTGACGTGATTCGCCAAGAAGCGGCTTCTAAGACGTCATTTCCAGGCGATTCTCACGACAGCCGACCCCGCCGCGGGCACGCGATTGCCGACTGTAGCTCTGTCATGGCCAGTGTTAACGGCGCATTTTGTCGTAAACCGCGCGCGCAATCACGCCGTATCCGGCCGCCTGCGGGTGTCCATCAGAATTCGTAGGATAGATCTGGACGTGTTCTTGAATGTTTGTCTCCATCGCCCGAGTGACATCAACATAGTCGATCTTTCTTTCCGCAAAGAACTGAACCAGGTCTTCCTTGATACGCTCTTCGGCATCACACAGCGAGACAAACGCATTAGGCAGGGGTTCGCCAGACGCCTTGAGGTAGGAACAATAGGCGCGCTCCTTGGTTGGTATCAGGATCACGAGAAGCTTTATGCCTTCGGCATCGGCGTCGCTTTTTAGGGTGCCAAATGCCCGCTTCGTGATGCGCAATCCTTCCTGTACGCCGGAAAGCTGAGGATCCAGGAGAGAAAGCCTGAATTGAGGGGTGAAAATGGTTTTCACGGATTGATTGGAAGGATCAATCCAGACCAGCTGCCTGTCGGGCGGCACTTGCGACGCCATGTGTTCGCTCTCCAAAGTTGCAAGCGGTCTTAGGAGAGTAATCCGTGACAGGGAGTACAGGACGCTGTGCCCTGATAGCCATTCCCGTACCGCCGTGAACCGCTTTTTCGGGTCAGCATGCGAGGATCGCGGGTTTTTCGGATCGCAGACTTTCGGCGAATCCAGTTCGCGCCAGCTATACCAAAATGGTCTTTGATGCGCGACATTGCACGCGTCCAATAAGTCATTGCCAAAATAGAAGCCTACGAGTAACTGCTGCGGCTGAAGTTTCATCGCCTCTTGCTTTGCGAGATAAAGATACTCCAGGGGACCATATGCACCCAGCGCCATGTTATAGACCGGTTCACGCAATAGAACGCCGATCTGATGCGGCCAGCTGCCGTTACGGGGGGCGTTGACTCCGTAGGTCTGTGAATCTCCGATCGCGACGATGTTGACGCGTTGAGGTGTCACCGCGTTCCGAAATCCAAGTGCGTCGTGGCCCGTCGTATGCGGCTTGATTCGATGGCCGAGAACCGGGTCATCAACCAGAGTGGCGAAAAGCAGGTCTCCCGGATCCACAACGTGCCTCAGAATCAGCTCGCCGAGCAACAGCGCAACCACGGTCGACACAAGAATCAGTCCGAATAGAATGGACTTTTCCAATAAGACCCGGACCCAATCGTAGACGCGCATGACCACCCGTTTCCCCGCCAGCCAAGAAGACGACTGTGATCGCCAATCTGCTTCAGCCTCAGTCGACTCAGATGCACTTACATCATATTGATATGATAAGGCATTTCCGTTATTCACGACGCGACCAATGATTCACACGAATTCGCTCAGCTCACGCGATGCTCTCGATGAATCTCCTCGATCGCCCGTTTCTTGCCGACCACCAGCGCTCGCATCTGGTAGCGGTGAATGAATTGTCGGACCTCCGCATCTTCGTAGCGCGGCCTGCCTTGAATGGCGCTGCGCAACCAACCCCATAGCATGGCAAGGCTGCCTAGCACGTAGGGCTTTTCATTGAACCGGTAGATCGCACTGGCCGCCATGTAGAGGAAACCGGTACCCATGAAATACTGGCCGTAGCCGTGACGTATGCGCCCCGCGTAGACGTTTTCTTGGCTCGAACCCTCTGGCCTCAGATGTATGAATCGCAGTTCCGGCTCGTCCCAACTACACGCGATCCAGCCCTTCATGCGGCACCGATGGCAATCGATGCCGTCCCACATGACTTCACGGACGAATCCGCCGATCTCCTTGAAGCATGACACACGATAGAACTTCGACGCCCCGATCGAGGTTTCATCGCCATGGCGCTCGCTCACGAGACGACCGCCCAAGTCGATGTACGCCTTTCCGCTGCACGTGGCAATGCGTAGGTTCTGCGCCATGCGCTCCATGAGAATCTCGAAATAACGCGGCTGCAGGCGTAAATCGAGATCGAGCTTACAGAGGTAATCGTAGTCGTCTGGATTTACCGTTTCATAACCGGCGTAGAACGCCTCTACGACACCTGGACCGACCACGCGTCGGCCCCGATCGCCGCGGGTGACAATCTGGATCCAATCATGCCGTCTCGAGTATTCCGCCAGAATAATCGGTGTCTGATCCGACGAGCCGTCGTCGACAATGATCCATTTCGCCGGACGGATCGACTGCGCGAGAACGGACTCCAGCGTCTGCCGCATATAGCCCGCTTCGTTGCGGCAGGGAGATATCAGTACATAGCGTTGCCCCATATCCGGATTGCCGTAAGTCAGTCAGATTGAATCAAGCCTGCTTTGGAGGCCAAAATGCCCGATCAGTCGGTCAAGATTATTCGCCTGGCCGAATTCATTCATCACATGCTCACGGGCCCGTTCCGTCAGCGCCGCACGCAAGTCCGTGGATTCGATCATGCGGGCAATCTGGCGAGCCAGGCCGTAGTGATCGTCCGGTTCGGCAAGTAGCCCAGTGGATTCATGAATCACGAGTTCGGGAATTCCTGACAAAGTTGTTGAGATGACCGGCACGGATTGCGACATCGCTTCCATCAGCACGACGGGAATTCCATCCATATCGCCGTTCCTGTCTTTCTTGCATGCTAGTACGAATATATCGAGTTGTCGCATCCAGCTTGCCACACGATGGTGATGTAATTGTCCATCAAACCGCGTAATGTCCACGATGTCCAGATCCTCAACCAATAGCGCCAGCTCCGACTTGAGTGGACCATCGCCGGCGATACGAAGCTTGACCTTATGGCCGGCCGTTTTGAGGTATGCAATCGCGCGAATAAGGACATCGAAACCCTTCTTCTCGACCATGCGGCCGAGCGTTCCGATGTGGAAATCGCCTTGTTCGGCAGTCGATGGGGACTTCAATGTCTCGGAAAAGCTTACACCGCAGCGAACCACTGCCAGGCGGTCCTTCGGTATGCCGAGTCTCTCGAGATACTGTCGATTGTGCTCGGATATCGTCAACATGCGAGTTGCACGCTCCGCTTTCCGCAGAAGGAGCAGGGGGCGTTCGAAAATGTCGTTGGCGTGGGCCACGATGGTGAATGGAATGCCGGCGAGTGCCGATGCGTACATCGCAATTTGTGCGGGTACATGTGCGAAATGCACGTGGAGATGAGAGCAGCTGTATTGGCGCACGAGCCTGGCGAGTCTTACCGCCGCCAACATCTGGAACGCCAGCTTCCAGCTACTCAACCGTGTCACGCCGACCTCAGCCATGTCTGCAATGAGCCACCGCAGTGCTTTGAGTGCGCCAGTGCCAAACGCAGGCAGACCCGCTAGGCCGCTCAGAGCGATCACTAGGAAAGGTGCGTCGTAAACGCAAAGCGTCCGGGCAGCCAAATCCGCTTGTGCGTCGGCCGGCTCGGTCGGGCGGCGCACTGTAATGGGTATCACCGATATTCCGCGCCTCTCAACTCCGAGTAGTTCCTCGTAGACAAAGGTCGCGGAGAGCAGCGGTATCCCGGGTGCAAGGTAGGCGATAACGGGCTTGCTGCTGGCATTCGTCATAACGCAGCATCGCCCACCAACGAAGGGCCGATCCACCAAGTGATTATGAGGTGGCCCGGAACGGTCACCGCAGTAGCCTTATCCAGACTGTCCCGCCGGCCAAGCGACATGTCACCTAACCCCATGGCGCGCGAATTGCTCCTGCGGGATGGGGATGTGGCTGGTTATCCGGCGATGATTGACTAGACAGATATTCCGTGAAATTCTGAGCGAACGCCATGGTGCGTTGCGCTACTTGTATTCGATCAAGGCGGCGTGTCCACCCAGATGCCGGTGAACCATGAATTTTACCTGGCCCAGCATCTCGGGGAATTTGCCCACCACCAGAAACAATGCGTGCCACCAGTTCTCGCGGGCGGAGTGCTTACCGCGCAATGCAAGCCGGACGACCTGCAGCGGATAGATTGCCGCGATCAGTAATGCCCAACCTCCCCACCAAATGGAAAGGCTGACTACTCCTACCGGTATCCCCATGCCCCAGAGCCAGATTCCGTGCGATTCTCGAACGAAGTGTAGCTCAGGAGGGGCGCCGTGCAGATCGGCGCCTTGTGCAAACGCATAGCCCGCGCGCAGGGACCGCTTCCACCACTGGCCAAAGTGCGAGAGCGCCGCGTCGTGAATTGTCATTTCCCTCTGCAATCGCCAGATGCGCCATCCCGCTCCTCGCAGCCGCACGCAGATTTCCGGGTCCTCGCCGGCAATCAGGTCGGCGCGATAACCTTTTATGCTCTCGAACGCAGCGACGCGGATCATTGCGTCGCCACCGCAGGCGCGCGACTCGCCGATCGGTGTATCCCACTCAATGTTGCACACTAGATTGTAGACACTGTGTTCCGGATGTTTCTCCCTACGTCGGCCGCATACCGCGGCAACATCGGGATGCGAGTTGAGAAATTCCACCGCTGCGTCAAGCCAGCCACCGGCCATCTCGCAATCCCCATCCACGAACTGCACATAGGTCAGGTGTGGAGCCAACTCGCGCAAGCGCCTAAACCCCTCGTTGCGCGCCCGCGCCGCTGTGAACGGAAGACGCATGTCCAGCTCGATCACATCGACGTACATCCCACGTGCCATCTCGACGGAACCATCAGTGGATTTCGAATCAACGTAAACGATCCGCTTCGCGGTCCCGGACAGCGATCCGAGGCATCTTCTCAGTCGGTCACCCTCATTGCGGCCAATCGCAACGACACCAACGCTTTCCAGATGATCGCCCTGCTCGGACATGCGCCGTAACTCCTTCCATCACCGATGAGCATTCTAACGGCCCGTAAGCATCAAGAATAGGCTCACCATCAGCGACAGATCCACCACCATCATCGCCTGCGTGCGATGAGCATGGAAGCGCTTGACCCGGCTCACCTAGTGAGGGCATGATTCGCCGTCACGAACTTTCGCGGACGGCCTGGACAGTTACGATGGGGGCTTTGAGCGCGCACCGAAGTCAGAGGCGAATTCCGGGTACCGTGCACAAGGCTATGCCAGAGCTCGTGACAACCCCCATGGGAGCGAATTCTCCGGCGACGAGGGAAACTATGTCTGTGCCAGCGCAGGCCCGCATACAAGTATCCTGCTGATATGTCCAGCGAGCAGTCCTCAGCAGACGCACGACCCGTGTCTGGCGCGACCGCCCGGGAGTTCTCAGCGAATCGGGAGGCGGCGACTGGCGCCGCCGCGCAGACCTATCGAGAGTGGCTCCGGCGGGAACTGAGCCTGGGCCGTTTGACGCAACTGACCGTCGTGACTATGGAGTTCGCATTGCTCGTCGCGGCGATCAGAATACTCAATATTGAGAGTGAGTCTTTCGAGCGGGTGCTGACCCTGGCGCTCGGGGGATTCCTCGTCAATCACTATCTTCCGGCGCCATGGCGGGTCACGTTCTTTGCGGCCCTGTCGGTCGCGAGCGTGTACCTGGTCTTCGGCGTTGGCGATGCGACGTGGCTGCTGGGGCTGGGACTCCTGCTTATCGGCTTGTGCCATTTGCCTGCCCCGTTCTGGATGCGGGCCGCACTCATGCTGGCCACGGCTGGCGGCCTGGCGGCAGCGCGCGCGCAGTTAGTCCCCTGGCTTGCCTTTCCCGCCGCTGCCGGCGACGCCGGTGGTGTCGCTGGCACGGTGTCACTGGTCCCAACGACGATCTGGCCGATCCTCGGCTCGATGTTCATGTTCCGGCTGGTCGCGTACTTCTATGACCTCAAACATAAGGCGTCGACGTTCAGCTTCAGCCGCGCTGTGGGCTATTTTTTTATGCTGCCCAACGTGTGCTTCCCGCTGTTCCCGGTAGTTGACTACAAGACGCTCCAGCGCAGCGCCTACAACGACGACCCGCTCCGGATCTATCAAACCGGCCTGAAGTGGATGATGCGCGGCCTGCTCCACCTCCTGCTGTACCGGTACGTGTACCTGAAAGGCGTGATCGAGCCGGCCGCGGTGGTCACCGGTCTTGACGCGGCGCGCTACATGATCGCGACCTACCTGCTCTACCTGAAGATCTCGGGACTTTTTCATCTTGTGGTAGGAATGCTCTGCATGTACGGGTACGCGCTGCCCGAAACGCACCATCTCTATCTCCTATCCTCGAGCTTCACCGACTTCTGGCGCCGGATCAACATCTACTGGAAGGAATTCATCCAAAAGCTGGTGTTCAACCCGGTCTACTTCGCGCTGCGCAAGCTGGGCGACACGTGGGCCATCACC
>Ga0184615_10000260_pt1 | contig 32375 bp, 27 predicted proteins | sample PLM4_65_coex_FD_133134 | JGI IMG/M metagenome (GOLD analysis project Ga0184615, IMG submission 133134) | Groundwater sediment microbial communities from an aquifer in East River, Colorado, USA - PLM4_65_coex | ecosystem: Environmental > Terrestrial > Soil > Riparian zone | place: USA: East...
TCTGGGCGTCACGGTGACCCTGGACAATCTGGAGTGGAAGGTCTATCTCAAGCGCCTGCAACACGACGCCCCGCCGCTGTATCGACTCGGCTGGGGTGCGGATTACCCCGACCCCGACAATTTCCTCGCGTTGTTCACCGCCGGTTCCGGCAATAACCACACCGGTTGGGCCAACGCCCGCTACGACGAGCTGGTCGCCGAGGCGTCGGCCGAGGCCGACCGGACGCGGCGTTTGGTGTTGTACCACGAAGCCCAGCGGCTCTTGACGGAGGAAGACGTCCCGATCATTCCGCTCTTCACGCACGTCCAGAATGTGCTCGTCAAGCCGTGGGTGAAGGGGCTGGACCTGAACGCGATGGAGATCCTGTCCCTGCACGGCGTGACGATGGAACCCCGGCCGCGATGATCCGCGTGATCGCGCGACGGATCGGGTGGGGACTGACCGTCCTCTGGGTGGTGGCGACGTTGACGTTTCTTCTCCTGCGGGTGGTGCCCGGTGGCCCCTTCGACACCGAGAAACAGCTTCCGCCCGAGATCCTCGCCAACATCGAGGCCAAGTACCACCTGGATGAACCCGTGTGGCGACAGTACCTTCGCTACCTCGGAGGGTTGGCCATCGGCGATCTCGGGCCATCCTATAAATATCTGGGGCGGGACGTGGCGGATATTCTGTGGGAGACGTTCCCGGTCTCGCTCGCGTTGGGTCTGGTCGCCCTGGCGCTGGCCGTGGTCGTGGGCCTGGCGTTCGGAATCTTGGCCGGCGAGCGGCCAGGGACCGGCATCGACCGCGGGGGAATGGTTATGGCAACGGCGGGCGTGGCGCTGCCGAACTTCGTCCTGGGCGCGCTCTTGGTCTTAATCGCTTCCCATCGCTGGCACCTGCTTCCTCCCGCGTTGTGGGAAGGGCCGAGGTCTCTCGTGCTCCCGGCGCTGACGCTTGGACTGGGACCGGCCGCGTACATCGCGCGGCTCACCCGCTCGAGCCTGCTCGACGTCGCGCACCACGACTATCTTCGGACCGCACACGCCAAAGGATTGACTCGCGCGATGGTCCTGTTCAAGCACCAGCTTCCGAACGCCTTGATGCCGGTGGTGACCGTCTTGGGACCCCTCGCCGCGGCGCTCGTGACCGGGTCATTTGTCGTGGAATATCTCTTTGCGATTCCGGGCATGGGACGGTTCTTCATCACGGCCGTGACGAATCGCGACTACCCCCTCATCATGGGAGCCACGCTGTTGTATGCCGCGCTGCTCGTGATCGCGAACCTCGTCGTCGATCTCGCCTACGCGTGGCTCGACCCGCGGGTGAGGATCGAATGACGGGAGAGCCGGTCCCCGCCGAACGCGTGGCCGCAACCGGTCGCGGTCTCTCGGCCCTGAGCGTCTTCAACGTGGCCGTGCTTGGCGTGGTCGTGCTGGTCGCCCTCTTGGCGCCCCTGGTCGCGCCCTATCCGTATGACGCCCAAGATACCGACGCGTTGTACGCCGCCCCATCATCCGCTCATTGGATGGGGACCGACCGCCTGGGGCGCGATCTGCTCTCCCGCCTCGTGTACGGCACCCGAACGTCCTTGCTGGTCGGGCTGGCGTCGGCGGTGGTCGCACTCATCCTCGGGACGGCGTACGGCGCCGTCTCGGGATACGTCGGCGGCGCGGTCGATCGCGTGCTGATGCGGGGGCTTGATGTCCTGTACGCCTTGCCGGATTTGCTGCTCATCATCCTCCTGAGCGTGCTCGTCGGGCGAGGGGTGCCCGGCATGATTGTGGCCATCAGCCTGGTCGGGTGGATGACGGTCGCTCGCCTGGTTCGGGGTGAGATGCTCCGCTGGCGCGAGCGCCCGTTCGTCGAGGCGGTTCGTGCCTCCGGGGCGGGGCACGCCCGGATCCTGTTCCTCCACCTCCTGCCCCAAACGGTCGGACCGCTGATCGTCACACTCACGTTCCGCATTCCGGCGGGCATCCTGGCCGAATCGACCCTGAGCTTCGTCGGCCTCGGGATCGCCGCTCCTCAGACGAGTTGGGGCAGCCTTGCCGGAGAAGGGTGGTCCGCCCTCAAGTTCTACCCCCATGTGATCCTCTTCCCCGGTCTCGCGATCTTCCTGACCATGCTGGCCTTCAATCTCTTGGGCGATCAATTGCGGGATGCCCTCGACCCGACGACCGGATCGCACGGCTCATCATGAGCCGCCCGCGCAGCGGCCCTTGCTGTTTTTGGGAGACACAAGACCCTTGATAAGTGTCACCGGTCATCATAAGCTGTTCGTGTGATTCAGAGTTTTCGGCACAAGGGGCTAAAACGGCTTTTCGAGAACGGCGAAACAAAAGGCATCCGTTCCGATCACGTCGAGAAGGTCAAAAATATCCTCGCCGTCCTTAACCGTGCCCGAAAGCCCGAAGACATGAATCTCCCCGGTTTCCGGCTCCACCCTCTCAAGGGCGACCTGAAAGGCTTTTGGAGCGTGACTGTCCGGGCGAACTGGGGTGTGATCTTCCGCTTTGAGGAAGGCCACGCTTGCGACGTTGATTTGATCGACTACCATTAGGTCGGAGGCAGAGACAATGGCCATGAAGAACCCCCCGCATCCCGGCAGGATTGTCCGGCAGGAGTGCATCGAGCCGCTCGGCCTCACCATTACGGAAACGGCGGAACGTCTTGGCATCAAGCGCCAGACCCTCAACAACCTTGTGAACGGCAAGGCCGGAATCTCTCCGGAAATGTCTATACGGTTGTCCAAGGCCTTCGGTAGCAGCCCCGAAGTATGGCTGGGCCTGCAGATGGAGTACGACCTTGCCGAGGCTACCAAGAACGCCGACCGCATCAAGGTTCAGCGGATTACCCCGAGTCACACCGCAGCCTGAGCCGCCACACATACGGCCACACGTTATCCACGTGCACTTTGGACGGAGCCCTCAGGCGCGGAAGCTGCTTGAAAGTGTATTCTTGACGTTGTCAGTGCCATTGCGTGGCATGGCGGTTACGGCTGGGCATGAGGGGAGAGCGGAATGCCGAAAGGCCAGAAAAGCAACTGTCTTGACAGTCAAGATAGTTGCTTTTCTGGTTTCGCCGGAGAAGGGTGGTCCGCCCTCAAGTTCTATCCCCATGTGATCCTCTTCCCCGGTCTCGCGATCTTCCTGACCATGCTGGCCTTCAATCTCTTGGGCGATCAACTACGGGATGCCCTCGACCCGACGACCGGATCGCACAGCTTATCATGAGCCGCCCGCGCAGCGGCCCCCGCGAGCTAACGCGCAGTTTCTTGACTCCCGAGCCCGCAACGGGCTATGCTCGCCTCATAAACGTCTCGGTTCGGAGGATGCGAGGTGACTGCTTTTGGCAGGGGATCGACTGGGCCGTCTCAGGGAAGCGGGGTGTCTCAAGCGCTTCTTGATGAGATCGTCCGTCGCGTTGTCGAGGTGGCAAAACCGGATCGCATCATTCTGTTCGGATCGTCCGCTCGGGGAACCATGGGGCCGGACAGCGATCTCGATCTCCTCGTCATCAAGGCAAACGTCCCACACCGTCGCCGCCTGGCACAGCAAATTTACCTCAGTCTCTTTGGTATCCCGGTTCCGGTCGACGACGTCGTCGTGACACCGGACGACATTCTCGCATACGGAGACAAGGTCGGGACGATCATCGGCCCGGCGCTGCGAGAGGGCCGGCAACTCTATGCCGCCTAAGCGGGCGCGATCCGACCGACCCATTGGAATGGCTCCGTCGCGCCCGAAGCAATCTTGCTCGGGCCAAAGCCGATCGCACCCTGCCGGAGATCCTCTACGAAGACCTGTGTTTTGATGCGCAGCAAGCCGCGGAAAAGGCCATCAAAGCGGTCCTGATCCAGCGGAGAGTGGCATTCCCCAAGACGCACGCCATATGGATTTGCTGACGCTCCTTCAAGAAAGCGGGTACGCGGTCTCCGAAGAGATTCGACAATGCGGAGCCCTGACGGAATATGCGGTCGAGAGCCGATATCCTGGTGTGTTCGAGGAAGTGTTGCAAGCCGACTATGCCGAGGCCGTCGAGCTCGCCGAGCGCGTCGTCAGATGGGCGGAGTCCGTGATTCAGAATTCGGGTTCCCGCGACCGGTAGTCCTTCGACCGCAACCGGGGGCAAGAAAAGAGGGCTACCTCAGGGTGACCCCAACGATTTCGTGCTGAACCGCGGAGGCAGCGGCGTGCAGAGTCCTGCGGATCGGTTACTGGGGGAGTCGGGCGGGGGGGCGTTAGGAAGCAGAATATGCGTCATAACACACTTCAGCCTTTGATTGAGATTGCCACCATAAGTTACTTGATTGCAATAGATTCTTTGTCTACTTCTCATGTACTTCTCAGGAGCGATTAGCAAGCAGTTCACGCTCGATTTGCAGAAAAAATTGGGACGTCGAATTATAGTTAGGAGGCCAGGCGAAGTGAGAACACACACGGTGGCCGGAGGTCGCAATGGCTGACGAGAAACTGCCCTACATGATGGCGTATGGCGTCATCACCAAGACACTCGAAAAGATCAAGAGTGCGGCGACGCCCGATCGCTTCACCCAGGACTTCCTCTCGACGAAGTTAGGTGTGAAGGGCGGATCGGGAAGACCCGTCATTCCGTTCCTGAAGAGGGTCGGCTTCCTCGGGACCGACGGTGCTCCCACAGAACGGTACAAGAAGTTTAGAAATGCCGCGGCTACAGGAGGTGCGGCAGCCGAGGCGTTGAAACAAGGGTTCAAGCCTCTCTATGACCGCAACGAGTGCGCCCACGACCTCAAGGATTCGGAGGTCAAAGGATTGATTGTTGAGTCGACGGGTCTTGAACCGGACGGGAGCACCACTAAAGCCATCTTGGGTTCGTTCAAGGCGCTCAAGGCATTCGCCAAGTTCGATGGAGCTGAATCTATCGAGGAGGAAGAGGACGCCGGGGAAGAAGCGTCGGCCGGTGGTGCGGCCGGTGAAGCTGCTGGTAAAGGCGGGGGCGTTGCGAAGCTTGGCCTTTCCTACACAATCAACCTAAACCTGCCCGCGACATCCGACATTGCAGTCTTCAATGCGATCTTCAAGAGCTTGAGGGAGCACCTTCTGAGGTAGTTCGATGAAAAACGTGGAGTCTGCGCTAAAACTGTTCGCGATCAGTAATCAGCTCGTCGAGAATGAACTCGACCGCGTTGAGCGAGAGTTCGCGATCGACCTCGGGCGAGGGCATACCGCGACGCTCGAGAAGGACGAGACATACTATCCACAGATCGATCGCGCCATCAGGCAGGAAGCCGCAACGATGTCTCAGCATTACGAGGTCTTCTACTCGCTCGAAAAGACCATCCGTTCCCTCGTTGCCGACACGTTGCAGACGGCCGATGGAGATGGCTGGTGGGCTGGGACAAGAGTCCCCGCCAAGATCAAGCAGGAGGCTGACGCGCGACTTCAGCGTGAGATTGACTCTGGGGTGACGGTTCGCTCATCGTCGCCCCTCGATTTCACGACTTTCGGTGAGCTTGGCGAGATTATCAAGACCAACTGGGATCTGTTCGGGTCCGTGTTTTCTAGTCCGAAGGCGGTCGAGCGGGTGATGGCAAACCTCAACACTCTGCGAGGCCCCGTCGCGCACTGCAGCCCATTGGCAGAGGACGAGGTCGTGAGGCTCCGGCTTAGCGTCCGCGACTGGTTCAGGCTAATGGAATGAGTTGGCCTCCTAACACGGCGCTGAACTCGGACGCGCAAGAAGCGCGCGCCGGTTAGCTTGGACGGTTCGGCGGACGTAGGTGAGTGATGCGAGGAGGGAAAGCTACCGGCGAGGACCGCGAGTACCAGGTCTTCTGCCGCGACATCCTGGTGAAGGACGAGCCCAACCTGCGTCCGCTGGCCGGCGACGGCATCGACGTACCGATTGAAGCAGGTGGCACGACATACAGCTTCGACGTCGCTCTCACTGACGGCCGTCGGCTTGTCGTGGCTGAATGCAAGCGATGGCAGAAGCCGGTATCACAAGGGGAGCTAGCCCTTTTCGCCTACAAGGCCGAGCTTCTTCGGGAAGAGCGCTCCACCGAGCAAGGCCAGGGGAGCAAGGCCAGGGGGTCAAGGGGAGCAAGGCCAGGGCAAGGCCAGGGGGTCAAGGGCAAGGCCAGGGGGTCAAATCTTTAATCTTTAGCTTGCGGTCCACTCGGCGGCGTCACCTGGCGTCAAACTCTCCGGCTTTACCCGCGCTCCCGGACCGTGCTATAAGTGCGGCATGGCGCGTCCTCTCCGCATCGACTATCCTGGCGCGATCTACCACATCACCTGCCGCGGCAACGAGCGGCGGGCGACCTTCGGCGATGACGCGGATCGGCGAGCGTTTCAGAAACGCCTCGCGACGTGTGTGGCGACCTACCAGTTGCGCCTGCACGGGTATGTCCTCATGGACAATCACTTTCACCTCTTGGTGGAAAGCCCTCTCGGGAACATCTCTCCGGCCATGCGCCAGTTCAACGTGGCCTACACCGGCGACTACAACCGGCGTCACCAACGCAGCGGACATCTGTATCAAGGGCGGTTCAAGGCGATCGTGGTCGAAGCGGATGCGTATCTGCTCGAGCTCTCTCGGTACATCCATCTGAATCCGATCCGCATCGGGCGCACTCGGTCGATGGCAACCGAGGAGCAACTACGCAGTCTTCGGGCGTACCGATGGAGCAGTTTGCCCGGATATCTGCGCCGGCGGGATTGCGAGCCCTGGGTCACCTACGATCGTGTGCTCGCGTATACCGGTGGCGAGACTCCGAGTGGGCGGGCGGCCTACGCGCGATTGGTCGAAGAGGGGGTACGCCACGACGTCACGCGGCCGTGGGACAAGGTAGTCGGCGGCGTGCTCCTGGGCGGGGAGACGTTTGTGGCCTCCATGCAGCGCCGAGTCCGACTGACCAAGGACCGCGAACGTCCGGCGGGTCGCGCCGTGACCCAAGTCGTGCTCCCTCGGGTGATCAACGAGCGGGTCGAGGCGCTGTTGCGTGGTGAAGGGCTGCGGGACACCGTGCTCGGCCGTGGGCTGTTAACGGAGTGTTTGTACCGCTACGGCCAGATGACGCAGGCCGCCATCGGCAAACAAGTCGGTGGGGTTGGCTACAGCCGTGTCAGCCAGTTGCGCCGTGCCTTTCGAGAAGCGGCAGAGGCCGATCGGCAGGTGCAGGAGCTCTTTGTCCGGGCGGAGCGGTTGATTGCTAAAGATTAAAGATTGGCCCCCCGTGCCTTGTGCGATTTTGAGACGACCGCGTCTTGGGCGATGGGGATAGCGTTTTTGGGACACGTCAAACCATAGAGGAGGTCTCCGAAATGAAAACTGCAACAGGACTCACAGGGCGCGTTGACGTAACCGCGCTCGAGCAGAAGGTCAAGGCGATGTATCGCGATGTAGCCCTCGATCCGAAGGGCGAGTTTCACTTCGAAATGGGACGTGCGCTCGCGGAGCGGCTCGGCTATGCGCCCGCCGACCTCGATGCCATCCCGAGCGAAGCCATCGACTCGTTTGCGGGGGTGGGCTACTACTTTGACCTCGCTCACCTGAAGCGGGGCGAGACGGTGGTCGATCTTGGCAGCGGGTCGGGGATGGACAGCTTCATCGCCGCCGGCAAGGTCGGCAAGACTGGCACCGTGATCGGCGTCGACATGACCGACGAGCAGCTCGCCAAAGCAGAGCGCCTACGCGCCGCGGCGGGATTCGGCAGCGTCACCTACCGCAAGGGCTACATCGACGCGACCGGACTTGCTGACGCGTCGTGCGACGCGGTCATCAGCAACGGCGTGATTAACCTCGCGCCGGACAAAAGGATGGTCTTCCACGAGGCCGCGCGCCTGCTCAAGCCGGGGGGGCGGCTTGCCCTCGCCGACATCGTCACCGAAACGCAGCTGCCCGAAGGCGTCACCTGCGACGCGACGCTCTGGGCCGCTTGCATCGGGGGCGCGATGCAGGTCGGCGATTACACCTCGGCGATCGAGGCAGCGGGGTTGCGCGTGACGCAAGTGAGGGACAACCCGCAGTACCTGTTCATTTCGGAGGACGCCCAAGGTGCGGCGCGCAAGTATGGGGTGAAGAGCATCTCGCTCGTCGCGACGAGGGATTGAAGTCTCGGCCGCCGGGACTGCGGCTGTGCCGCGTCGGATTTGATGAGGCCACAACAGTTTTCACGGATCCCTATTCAATGACCATTCATGACCCTGACCACTCAGCGGATGAGCAACGGCATATCGACATTGGCACTTCTGACAAAGGTCGCGTGTTGGTAGTGGTCTATACAGAACGTGGTTCAAACATACGTATTGTCGGTTGCCGAAAGACAACCCTATCGGAGTGGGAACTTTATGAAGAAACCACTGAGTAGAGTCGTACAGTTGAAGGACACCGATATGCGCGCGCAATATGATTTTAGGGGAGGAGTCCGTGGCAAGCACTACAAAGCCATGCAAGCGGGCTATACCATCGCCATCCATCAAGCGGATGGTACGACGATTGTTAAGGACGTCATGCCCAAACGCGGTGCCGTTGTTCTAGAGCCGGATATTCAAGCGTATTTTCCAGACTCTGACTCTGTGAATAGAACGTTGCGGTGCTTAATTCCGCTGCTGCCCCAAAAGCGTCGTGCAAAAACGAAGAAAGCCTAACAAGACGATGGAGACCGACGCCGAAGGCGGCGCAGCTCATCGCCAAGCCGTTGGGCGCTTGTTGATTCGCCCCCTTGCCGGTTTCAAGGAGCCAGTGCTATAATGCCGACTCTTTCGCGGCCGGGAATGACGCACGGCCATATTCTCCACCATCGAGGACGATGAAGACCCACAACGTGTCGAGCACTGTAGCACGCGCCGCGACGTCGGATCGTTCCGATGGAGCGCGGGGCGTGAAGCCGATGATTCAGGCAACCGCGCTCGTCAAGCGCTTCGGAAAGACCGTCGCGGTGGACGGGCTCTCGCTTGAGATGTACGAGGGCGAGGTGTTCGGGTTGCTCGGGCCCAACGGGGCGGGGAAGACCACCACGATGCGGATGCTGATCACGCTCTTGGCGCCCGACGCCGGCGAGATCGTCGTCGGCGGGCTCCGCGTGCGGGATGACGCGGAGGGGGTGCGAAACCTCATCGGCTATATCCCCCAGGAGCGGGCGGTCGATCGCGCGCTGACCGGACGCGAGCACTTGGCGCTTTTTGCCGATCTCTACCATCTTCCAAGGGGCGAGGGCCAGGAACGCGCCGCGTGGGCCCTGCAACTGGTGGGGCTGACCGATCGCGCCGACGAGGTGGTGATGAATTACTCGGGCGGTATGAAGAAACGGTTGGAGATCGCCTGCGGCCTGATCCACCGCCCGAAGATCCTGTTCTTGGACGAGCCGACGCTGGGGCTCGACGTCGAGAGCCGCACGCTGATCTGGCGGCACATCCGCGAGCTCAAGGCGGAGGGCATGACGATGGTCATGAGCACGAACTACCTCGACGAGGCGGATCAGCTCTGCGACCGCCTGGCGATCATCGACCAGGGCAAGCTCGCCGCGCTGGGCACGCCGCGGCAGCTCAAGGAAAGCCTCCAAGGCGACGTACTGTCCCTGACGCCCGAAGATCCCGCCGCGCAGATCCGGGAGCGCCTGACGATCGCGCTTAAGGGGCTGGACGACGTCGTCCAGATCGTGCAGCGCGACGGCTCCATCGAACTGCGGGTGACGCCGTCGAAGACGATCCTCACGCGCGTGTTGGACGTTGTGAACGGGCAGGCCGTGCGGCTCGAGGCCATCCAGTACACGCGGCCGAGCCTCGAGAAGGTTTTTATTCACTATACGGGCCACCAGATCAAGGACGACTGGGCCTGATCCGCCGATAAGCAGCCATCTGCGGCGTTGCCGCTGCGGACGCCTGTCCTCACGTACGACACAGTACGCTCCGGGAGGCGTCCTTGCGGCGCCTTGCATCTGGCCGCTTCTTGGCGGCCAGGCGGTCACCGAGTAAAGAGAGAAGAACAAGGAAATGAGGGAGAGGATCATGTCTCCGTATATCCAGGAAGTGACCGCCATGACGCGCCGCTGGTTTCAGCGGTTCCGTCGCGAACCGATCAGCATCATCTTCGGCTTGACCCAGCCCGTGCTGTGGCTGGTGTTGTTCGGCAACATGTTCCAGAACGCCACGGTGATCCCCGGCGTGACGGCGCCGAGCTACATCGCGTTCATGACCGGCGGGGTCGTGGTCATGACGGTGCTCAACAGCGGATTGGCCGGCGGGATCGAGATGCTCTTCGATAAGGAGAACGGCTTCCTCGAACGCTTGATGGCGGCGCCGATCAAGCGCAGCGCGCTCATCATCAGCCGCTTTCTGTTCGTGACGGTGTTGACGGGTTTTCAGGCCCTGATCATCCTCGGCATGGCGTTGTTGTTCGGCGTCGTGCCGGCCACCGGGTGGTTGGGCGTTGGCCTGATCCTGGTGATCGGGATGATGCTCGGCATCGGCTTTACCGCCATTTCGCTCGCCCTCGCCTTTTCCATGAAGGGCCACGGAGGATTCTTTTCGGTGCTCGGCTTCATCACCCTCCCGCTCATCTTCATGAGCAGCGCGCTGGTACCGCTGCAGAGCATGCCCGGCTGGCTCTCGGTGATCGCGCAACTCAATCCCATGACCTACGCCATCGACGCGGTTCGCGGCTTGATCCTCACCGGCTGGCACGTCGGACTGGTGAAGGTCCTCGTCGTGCTCGCCGTGTTCGACGCCATCTGTCTGACCTGGAGCAACCGGATCCTGTTACGCGGGATGCGGTAGGGCAGCGGGCGATGTCCTGGATCGCCCTCACCGTGCGCACCGCCCCCCAAGATGCCGAGACGGTGGGCGCCGCCTTGGTCGATCTCGGCAGCGTCGGAACCTGGGAGCAAGAACCCGGGGTGGTGACGGCCTATTTCCCCGAAGCGTCTTCGCCAAATGAACTTCAAGAATCAGTTGAAGTCTTGATTGGCTCGCTCAGTTATGATGGCTTAACCGTCATCAACGTAGAGCTCACGCCGGCCGAGGATTGGGCTCGCGCGTGGAAGGCGTCGTTCGGACCGCTGCCGGTGTCGCCACGGCTCGTGATCGTCCCGAGCTGGGTGTCCTACGAGCCATCTCCCGACCAACGCCTCGTCGTTCTCGACCCCGGTATGGCGTTCGGCACCGGTCACCACGCCACCACCAGAAGGTGTCTGCAAGCGCTGGATGAGCGCCTCGCATTTCGCCCGGCCGCGCGCGTGCTCGACCTGGGGACCGGGTCGGGCATTCTCGCCATTGCCGCCGCGCGTCTCGGTGCGGGGCGCGTCGTGGCGTGGGACATCGATCCCGAGGCGTCGGCCGTTGCCGAGGCCAACGTGGCCCGCAACGGTGTCGACCTCATAGTGGCGGTCACGGACGAACGAACGGCGCGCGCGTCGGGACCATACGACCTCGTGGTGGCCAACCTCACCGCCGAGGTCCTGGTCGAGGTGCTGCCCCTGATTGCGTCGCTCCTCGCGCCCGGCGGTGAGTGCGTGCTATCGGGCATCCTCGCCGACCCATCGTCCACCGGCCCATCGCGCGAAACGCTCGTCCGCGACGCGTTGGGGGAACGTCTTCCGGTCTGCGGGCGGTGGGAAGACGGGGAGTGGGTCACCCTCCTCGCCCGGAACACCATAGAGACTCCACACGCCGGTGCCCCAAGTTTCTGACGTCCCGTTTCCCGCGAGGCCACGAATGTCCGGGCGATTGTTCGCCGCCCTCTCGGCGGTCTTCTTCTTCGCTCTTCCCGCCATCCTGAACGCCCAGCCGATCGTCAAGCACGATCTCACGGTGGTGTTGCACCCGGGGGCTCACCGCATCGAGGTTGAGGATGCGGTGAGCCTTCCCGACGTGCTCGTTCCTCCGTTCGGCCAACCGGTGCGGTTCACCTTGCGCGCCGGCCTTCACGTGACCTCTGAAACGCCGGACGTCTTGGTTGCGCCGGTTGCGCCCAATCGCTTGCGTTCCGGCTCGGACCATCGACGTCGGGCCCAGGAGTACACGGTGACCTTGCCGAAAGGCGTGAGGACGTTCGCATTGAACTATCAGGGCGACATCGCCGACGAGATGCAAGAAGGCAGCGAAGACGCGGGGGGCGCTGATGACATGCCGGGACGCCTCTCGCCCCAGGGCGTGTTCCTGTCCGGGGCGGAGTGGTGGTACCCCCAGTTCGGCGAACAACTCGTGACGTTCACCCTGGACGTCCGCGCGCCGCGGGGGTGGGAGGTGATCAGCCAGGGCGCGCGCACGAACCGTGGGCGCGACGGGGCGGCGGAACAGGTTCGCTGGGATTCGCCCGAACCCCAGGACGAGATCTACCTCGTGGGGGGGCCGTTGACCGAATCCCGGCGCTCCGCGGGCGGGGTCACGACCCTGGTCTTTCTTCGCGAGCCGGACCCCGCGCTGGCCGATCGCTACCTCGACGCCACCGCGCGCTACCTGGACCTGTACCAGAAGCTGCTGGGGCCGTATCCCTACCAGAAATTCGCGTTGGTCGAGAATTATTGGGAAACGGGCTATGGGATGCCGTCGTTCACCCTCTTGGGATCGAAGGTCATTCGGTTCCCGTTCATCCTCGAGTCGTCGTACCCCCACGAGATCCTGCACAACTGGTGGGGCAACGGCGTGTTCGTCGACGTCGCGAAGGGGAATTGGAGCGAGGGGTTGACCGCGTACCTGGCGGACCACCTGCTGCAGGAGCAGAACGGAACCGGCGCGGAGTATCGACGGGCCGCGCTGCAGCGCTACGCCGACTACGTCGCCGCGGAGCGCGATTTCCCGCTCGTGAAGTTTCGGTCGCGCCACAGTTCCGCCACCGAAGCGGTGGGCTACGCGAAGGCGTTGATGGTGTTCCACATGGCGCGGCGAGAGTTGGGGGATGAGGCGTTCATCAGGGCGTTGCGGGCGTTCTTCGAAGAATTCAGGTTTCGTCGGGCCACGTTCGCCGATCTCGACCGGGCGTTCGCCGGCGCGGCGGGCAGGACGGCGGGGCCGCTGGCGCCGTGGCTCGACAAGGCCGGGGCGCCCCAGTTGAAAGTCGGAGGCGTCGTCGCGTTCAAGCAGGGCGCCGACCGGTATCTGGTCACGGCGCTCGTCGAGCAAACGCAGCCCGGCGCGCCATACCGGCTGCGGGTTCCGGTCGCCGTGACGCTGGAGGGCCGGGACGAGGCGTATCAAACGACGTTCCGACTCGACACCAAACAGCTTGGATTGGAAATTCAGGTGCCGGGGCGGCCGCTGCGGCTCGACATCGATCCGGAGTTCGATCTCTTCCGTCGGTTGGACCGCAACGAAATCCCTCCCGCGTTGAGTCAGGTGTTCGGCGCCGGCAAGGTCTTAGCTCTTCTGCCGGCGGCCGCCGAGGCATCGCTCCGAGAAGGCTATCGGCAACTCGCCGAATCCTGGAAGGCCACCCACGACGGCTCGTTCGACGTTCGACTGGACACGGACGTCAAGAAACTCCCCTCGGACCGCGCGGTCTGGATCCTGGGGTGGGACAACCGCTTCCGACCTGCGCTGGTCCCCGCGCTGAAGGACTACCATGTGGCGACGACCGACCGACAGATAACGATCGATCGCGCCGATCTCACCCGCGACCGCCACTCGGTCGTGCTGGCGGTGCGCCACCCCGTCGATCCGGTGCTAGCGCTCGCATGGATCGCGACTGATCGTGTTGCCGCTCTGCCGGGGCTGGGACGCAAGCTGCCGCACTACGGCAAATACAGCTACCTGGGATTCGAGGGCGACGAGCCGACCAACGTCGCAAAAGGGGAGTGGCCGCTCACCGGTTCACCATTGTCGGTTCCGGTGCGGCAACCAGATGGCCGTACGATCAATGTGCCGACAGCCAAGCTCGCACCGAGACCTCCGCTGGTAAAGCTCGCTCCGATAAAGCCACAATTTTAGCGCGCAGTTTTCGCTTGCCACTTAAAAAATCCAACCAAAGGATAATCGTCACTTCTCACTCTCCTCGTTATTTTTCGTCGTGCCTCATCGGACCCGCCGGATCATCGCAGGGGTCCCGAGCCATTGTCGGTCGAGTGCGGCGACATTTGGATCTGCGGTTCTGAACGAGGCTGACTTCTTGTATGGCCGATGCGCGTTCCGATCGGTGACGCGCGACGGTGGCGCGAGGTCAACCCCGTTCTGTTCTTGAGAACTCATGAGCCGTGGTTTCGCCCGCGTGAGGTACGATCCCCCCAGCTCTCCTTGGTCAAAGGTCTTCTGTTCCCAAGTCAGCGACGTGCGAGGTAGGCGAGCACCTGATCCTGCAAATCGGGAAACAACGGCCGGGCCTCGCTTGGACTGTTCATCCCGTGGAGAAAACACTGATCGAGTTCCACGTGGAGACGAATCATGGCGAGATAGACGGCGCGCTGGACCAGCACCCGGGTCTCTGCGGGACCGTCGTACGCATGCCGGACGCCTAAGGCGCGGGCCAGGTGGCCCAGTGCCGGTTGCCGCTGACCGAGATGTTGCAGCGCGCACGCCGCGAGCACATCCGCCGACGCGCCCGGGTCTTCCGGCGGGTGGCGGGCCAGTTCGGCGAGGAAGCGGGCCTTGGAGAAATCGCGCTGTTGCATCGCGACGCGGAACGACCACGCGGTCGCCTGGACGTGAAACGCGCCGTCACCCAGCAGCATGGCGAATCCTCGCTCCGCCTCGGTCCAACTCCGGTTCATCGCGGCTTGAATGGCTTCGTTGTATCGTCTGCGCAGGGGCTGCAGCCCATAGACGTTGAGTCGAAGTCGGAATTCCTCCGGTGCCTCAAAGAGGAAGGCCCGGTGGCGAGCAAACAACGTCTGTAAGGCGGCCGAATTCTCTTCGGCGATGGCGAGCTGAACGAGCCTGACATAGGCTGGAGCGTGTTCCCCAGGGCTCTCCAGCGCTGAGGAGAGTATCTGCTTGGCCTCGGCCGTCTGGCCGGACTCGATCAGACGCTCGGCCTGTGTGACGGCGGACTCCGGCTCGGGCGCGCGGGCGGACTCCTGCGCCCGCACGGGCTCGCAGATTCCCCACGCCAGGATCGAAACCGCGACCATCCCCCCAATGATCCGGAGGGAACAATGGACCGGCAAGGCGGCCACGATCAGCCTGGACCGGGGGAGTGGGCCGAGGACTCACTGCCCACTTCCCACTCCTCATAGGTAGAGAGGGCCAGTTGTACGCGATTCTTGACTTGGAACTTTTGGAGGAGGTGGTTGACGTGGCTTTTGACGGTGCGCTCGCTGATGTAGAGCCGCGTCCCGATGTCTCGGTTCGACAGACCTTGGCGGATGAGCGTCAGCACCTCGCGTTCGCGTCCGCTGGGTTTCGGGAGACCGTGCCCCATGGCGGGCGGCGGAGGGCCCGGCTCGCACCAGACGCTTCCTGCGGCGACCTCGTGGATCGCTTCGAAGATCGCACTGCACCTCGCCGCTTCGGTCAGGATCCCGGTCACGCCCAGTTCTAGAGCTCGGGTTACGGTGGATAGGTTGTGGTGCTTGAGGAGCACGATGACTTTCATCTCGGCGCAGAGGGATTCCGCCGTCTGCCACGAGTGGGGAGAAAACCCGTCCCGGATGTGGATGATCGCCAGATCGTAATTGCGCCGGGTCGTGCACGCGACGAGTTCTTCGCACGTGAACCGTTCGTCCGCCACCTCGAGCGAGGGATCCTCGCGCAAGACCCGCACGAGGCCTTCGTGAAAGAGCGGGAAGGTCGCAACAAGGGCGACTCGGATCGGCGTACCCATAGAACCCGCTCACCGGTAACGGTTGGCCCTGCAGGACACAGTGGAGGGGACTGCCGCAGGATTCGGTGGTTCTGGTTCGCCAGCGGAGACTACCTGCGCCTCCGGAGGTGATTGATTTCGGCCACCATAGCACAGGCGGAATGAGTGCGTCAATCGCGCGAGGGAATAGACCTGGGGGGCAGTTGGTTAAACTTCTCTTCTCGAACAAAAAAATCGTTTCGCCCGAGCGGCTCAAGGTCCGGCTCGATCCGCGTCGGATGAGCGGAGGGGGCGTCACCAGCAAGGGAGAATACGCTCATCGAATCATTAGAATTCAATCGGTTTAGACCACGATTGGTAAAATATCCGCAAATCTTCCACAAAAAACCAGCTAAGAAAATCGAAAAAATCAAACTAAAGTACAGTTGTATTCCTCATTTTCCTGATTTATAAGTATCGCTATTATTAGTAGAAGATGTTACACGACGATCTTGCCCCGTAGTCGGAGGTCCCCCCGCAGCCCAGAACCATCAGAAACAGAGCAACCGGACAAGACATCCCGAAGACCGGCGTGCAAGCATCCAGACATCCTTTGCTGAACCGGAAGGAGGAGCGTATGCAAGGCACTCGTTGGTGGTTAGGGAACGTTTTCGGTTTCACGCTCGTACTCGTCGCCGTGGGCGCGTCTCCCGCGCTGGCTCGACACGGCGAAGAGGGATTTCTTAGCAACCGCATTCCAGAACCGGCGCCGTACGTGGTGAGTGAAACCACGTCGGCCGGGGGTGCGTTCGGCGCGCCGCACACTGGCGCGCCGTTCGAAGACCCCATCTGGACCAGCGTGAACGATGTGGGCGGCTGCGATGGGTGCCACACCGGGCTCTGGAACCAGTGGAACGGCGCGATGATGTCGAACGCGTGGCGGGATCCGGGGTGGCGCGGCGCGTTCTTGCTGGTGGCGCGCCTAACCTCGACCGATGGAAATTGCGATATCCCCAACCCACCGGACGGAACACCCAAGGCCAGTATCAACCCGTTTGCCCATCCGACGGCATGCCAGAGCACGTTTAACAGCGGGACGACCAATGTGACCTACACCGGGTCCGGCTCGTTGATGGATGATTTTTGCTCGCGGTGCCACATGCCGACGAATTACATCGATGCCGTCACCACGGTCACGAGCGATGCACCCTCAGGCCAGGAACACGGGCGTATCAGCCCGTTGTACGACCCGACCTCGGTGGGCACGGCGCAGGCCACGGACCCTGCCAACGGGCAGCTCACCCTCGAATCGTTCGGTGAACGGACCTATGTCGATGGGGTGAGTCGAGTGGTCAATAGTAACAGTGGGAAGATCGGGATCATCTGCGAGATCTGCCACACCAACGTCGAGACCCGCTACACGCCGTACCACCTCTACAACAAATCCGGGACGGAATATTTTCCCGCACCCCAGAACACGGGGCGATTTAACCAAGGGTTGACGCCGTCGCAGCAGGACATGCTGACGGTGCCGGACGCGGCGAGCGGTAATTTTGGCTATGCGGTGGCCGCGGGGGCGTTTCGGCTCTCGCCTCACGCGCTCAACCTGCCGGAGCGTTTCGGGCCGCTGAGCTGGAACAGCTTTTCCACCACGCTCGACACCTACGTGAGCGACGTGTTCACGGGCGGCACGCGGACGACCAATGTTTTCTTCACTCAGGCCGATCCGCCCGGCGCGCACGACACGTTCTACCAGGTCAAGTTCGAGCGGGCCGAGTTCTGCGCGGCCTGCCACGACGTGACGAATCCGATGACGATCAAGAACGCTGCGGGGTTCTGGGTCGGTGGGTTCCCGATCGAGCGGACGTACACCGAGTGGAGGAACAGCCGGTACTCAGACCGGCCGGGTAACACGCACTATGATGCGAACTACAAGCGGGATTGCCAGACCTGCCATATGCAGCAGAGCTACGGCGAACCGGGGACCGCACTCACGCTGTACACGGTCAACGGCGGCGTGACGCCCGATGCGCCAATCTTGGAACCCTCCTGCGATCAGATCACGCATAACCCGGGCTATTCGCACCACTTCGTTGGTGGCAACGGCTACATGACGCGGTTGATCGGTGCGGATGTGGATGGTGGGGGCAACGTGCAACCGTACCCGGAGCTTTTACACACGAGCTTCTCGTCGGCGGACGCCAACAGCCGGTACCACTATGCCCGGTACGATACCGCAGGTGGGCGGTCGGGACCGGTCGCGACCCAGCACGAGCGCTTCTCGTGGGATCGTATGCGGAATGTCTTGACGATGACACTCTCCGCGCCCACTGGCACCGTCGCCCCGGGAAGCACGGCGGCGCTGACGATCACCGTCAAGAACGAGGGCTCGGGGCACGACTTCCCGACCGGTTTCCCCGAGGGCCGTGCCGCCTGGGTGTTGGTCAAAGCATGGGATACGAGGAACACGGCTGTCACCACGGACGATGTCGAGTTGATGATCCGTGACAGCCAGAAACCCGTGGGACAACAGGATTCGCTGGGCGTGGGGTATCTGACCAGCGCGCCCATTAAACCGGATCCGACCTACCCGGCAACCTGTCCGGATGCCGAGGGAGTCGGGGGAGGCTGGAAGATTCCAGAGGGATCGATCGATCCGTGGGCCGTGACGTTCAAGGCGATGGCGACGGTGGACAAGGTCTGTCCGACGCTCGACCTGCCGTACGCCACGCCCGTGAACCTGGTGGTGAACGCGAGCAACATGCCGACAGACGCCAATGGGGTCGTGATCGATCGGAACAACCCCACGGGCATCCCACGGTATACAGACACCGACGGCGATGGGGACTCGTTCGACGATTCCTTTCTCCGTGATACCCGGTTGCAGCCGTGCCGGGGCGTGGGCTGCACGAATCCGGCGAACGGCGTGACTGTCACCCGGTATTCAGTCGTGGTGCCGGCCACGGCGGTGGGGCCGATCTCGGTGACGTCGGTGGTTTATTATCAGGCGTTCGAGGGCATCGTGGCCAAGAAGTTTCTGGGGAACCTGGCCGACACCGACGACGATGCCCCGCCCACGTTGGAGCCCTGCGTGCTGAAGGGACCCTGCGGCCGGGCGGCGAACAACACGGAGTACCGCAACGCGCTCAAATTCGACCCCGTTGCGGTCGAGGGAGCGCCCCCGATGCCGATGGAAGTGCGAAACGCCGCGATCAGGGTGACGGGGACGACAGACAATATCGCTCCGAGTGTGATCATCAACAATTGCAAACCGCCTAAGAAGAATAATACCTGCGTCGGTACCAACCTGACGGCGCCGATTCCGGCCAACGACCACTGGTCACCGTCGCCGTATGGCGGCCAGAGCGGAAATTTCGCGACCGAAAGTTATGGCGAGCTGAACGTCGCGCACACCCGGATCGTGAAGGTCTCGTTCAGCGAGCCGGTGCAGGAGTGCGACAACGTCGCGGGCCTGGTCAACTGCGGGCCGCTCTCGGCCAGCACGTATTATCTGACCGATAACGCCGGCGCAGCGGTGACGTTCCTACAGGACCAGATCGACGATCGGACGTGGGGCCTGTTCCCATACGTGAGCACCGACTCGGTGTTTCTGGGTGGCGGCGGCTATGTGATCCACGTGGCGCCCACGCGCAGTGGTCGGGCGATCAAGGACTCTGCAGGTCTCACGCTGGTGGCCGGGCCCGCAACGGGAGGGGAGTATACGTTTGGGTTTAAGGCCCAATAAGCTAGTGTGTCGGAAAAGAGGGGAGGCCTCTTCTGAGGGGCCTCCCCTCTTTGTGCGTGTGTCCTGGCAGCGAAAGGTCAATTAACCTCCATCTTTTTCCCTTCGCAACACTAAAGAATCAAACTAAAGGACAATTGTGCAGGTTGTAGATCTCCTGTATCGTACCCGGTAACCTTGGCTAGATTTAGTAGCCAAAAGTACCTGGTTTGTTGGCCTGTTCGTTTTGATTGGGCGGTGACCACGGTGGAGGAGGATGGAATGAAGAATGAGAATCTCAGGTGGAAGGGTGTGGTCCTAGGGCTGGCGACGCTCCTCAGCGTTGCCGGCCTCGTGTCCACGGCGTTTGCTCGACACGGTGAGGAGAATATCCTCACGAATCGGATTCCCGAGCCGGCGCCGTACGTGGTGAGCGAAACCACGTCGGCCGGGGGGGCGTTCGGCGCCCCGCACACCGGTGTGCCATTTGAGTCCGTCTGGAATAGCGAAAACGATGCCGGGAGCTGCGATGGGTGCCACACCGGGCTCTGGAACCAGTGGAATGGCGCGATGATGTCGAACGCGTGGCGGGATCCGGGGTGGCGCGGCGCGTTCTTGTTGGTGGCGCGCCTGACTTCCACCGATGGAAATTGTGATATCCCCAACCCACCGGACGGCACACCCAAGGCCAGTATCAACCCGTTTGCCCATCCGACGGCATGCCAGAGCACGTTTAACAGTGGGACGACCAACGTGACCTACACCGGGTCGGGGTCGTTGATGGATGATTTTTGCTCGCGGTGCCACATGCCGACGAATTATATCGATGCGACGACGTCGGTGACCAATGACGCGCCCTCAGGCCAGGAGCACGGGCGCATCAGCCCGTTGTACGACCCCACCTCGGTGGGCACGGCGCAGGCTACGGACCCCGCCAATGGGCTGCTCACGCTGGAGTCCTTTGGGCCGCGTACATACGTCGATGGCGTGAGCCGCGTTGTCAATAGCAACAGCGGCAAGGCCGGGATCATCTGCGAGGTGTGCCACACCAACGTGGAATCTCGCTATACCCCTTATCATCTCTATAATAAGTCGGGGACGGAGTACTACCCGGCGCCCCAGAACACGCAGCGATATAACCAAGGCTTGCCGGTGGCGCAACAGGACATGTTGACGGTGCCCGACGCGGCGAGCGGCAACCTGGGCTATGGGGTGGCCGCGGGGGCGTTTCGGCTCTCGCCGCACGCCCTCAACATGCCGGAGCGGTTCGGGCCGTTGTCGTGGAACAGTCCGTGCCTGATCCTGCCGGGCAGCTGCGTGGGCGGGCAGGTGTTGGATTCGTACGTGAGCGACGTGTTCACGGGCGGCACTCGGACGACCAACGTCAACTTCACCCAGGCCAATCCGCCTGGCGCGCACGACACATACTACCAGGTCAAGTTCGAGCGGGCCGAGTTCTGTGCGTCCTGCCACGACGTGACGAATCCGATGACGATCAAGAACCAGTTCGGCTTCTGGACAGGCGGGTTCCCGATCGAGCGGACGTACACCGAGTGGAAGAACAGCCGGTACTCCGACCGGCCGGGCAACACCTATTACGACGCAAACTACAAGCGGGACTGCGAAACGTGCCATATGCAGCAGAGCTACGGCCAACCGGGGACCGCGCTCACGTTGTACACTGTCGCCGGCAGCGTCGTGACGCCGGACGCGCCGATTTTGGAGCCGTCCTGCGATCAGATCACGCATAACCCGGGTTTTTCGCACCACTTCGTCGGTGGCAACGGCTACATGACGCGGCTGATTGGCTCGGATATCGACGGCGGGGGCACGGTGCAGCCGTACCCGGAGCTCTTGCACACGAGCTTCTCGTCGGCGGATGCCAACAGCCGATACCACTACGCCCGGTATGATACGGCGGGCACAGTGACAGGCGGGACTACGCAGCACGAGCGTTTCTCGTGGGATCGTGTCCGTAACGCGCTGACGATGTCGGTGACCGCACCGGCTTCGGTGGTCAGACCGGCCACGGAGACGCTGGCCGCGCTGAACGTGACGGTGAAGAACGAAGGTTCGGGGCACAACTTCCCCACGGGATTCCCGGAAGGTCGCGCCGCGTGGGTGGCGGTGAGGGCGTGGGATACCAAGAATACGGCCGCGATTACGGATGACGTGGAGTTGCAGATCCAAGATAACGCCAACGGCAACCGCCGTTCGCTCGGGGTGGGGTATCTGACCGCTGCTTCGATCAAGCCGGACCCGTCGTATTTGTCAACCTGCCCGGACACGGAAGGGGTGACGGGCGGCTGGAAGCTCCCGGAAGGTGCGATCGATCCGTACGCCTATACATTCCGGGCAATGGCGACGCTGGACAAGATTTGCCCGACGCTGGATCTTCCCTACGCGACGCCGGTGAACTTGGTGGTCAACGCGAACAACATGCCAACGGATGCAGGCGGGGTGGTGATCGATCGGAACAACCCGACCGGCATTCCGCGGTATACGGACACGAATGGCAATAGCGACGTCTTCGACGACTCGTTCTTGAGGGATACGCGTCTGCAGCCGTGCCGCAACGCCGGTTGTACGAACGCTGGGGCGATGGTGAACCTGACGCGGTATTCGGTCGTGGTGCCGTCGACGATCGTTGGGCCGATCGCGGTCAGTTCGGTCGTCTACTACCAGTCCTTCGAGGGCATCGTGGCGAAGAAGTTCCTCGGCAACCTGGCTAACACCGATGACGATACCCCGCCGACGCTGGAGCCCTGCGTTCTCAAGGGGCCTTGCGATCGAGTTGCGACCGATGCCGCGTATCGGCAGGCGCTGCTCTTCGATCCGGTGGTGGTCGAGGGCGCGCCCCCGGTGCCTACCGAGGTGCGTAACGCGGTGATCCAGGTGACGGCGACGACGGACAACGTGGCGCCCCGCGTGATCATCAACAATTGCAAACCGCCTAAGAAGAATAATACCTGTGTCGGCACCAACCTCACGGCGCCGATCCCGACGAACAAGCATTGGTCGCCGTCGCCCTATGGAGGCCAGAACGGGAACTATGCCACGGAAGGCTACGGCGAGCTCAACGTGGCGCACACCCGGATCGTGAAGGTCTCGTTCAGCGAGCCGGTGCAGGAGTGCGACAACGTCACCGGCCAGGTCAACTGCGGACCGCTGTCGGGTAACACGTTCTACCTGACCGACAATGCCGGCGCTGCGTTGACGTTCATCCAGGATCAGATCGACGACACCACGTGGGGGCTTTTCCCCTACGTGAGTTCCGATGCGGTCTTTGTGGGCGGCGGCGGCCACCTCATCCACATCGCGCCGACCCGCAACAGTCGGGCTATCAAGGACTATGCAGGCAACACGCTGTTCGCCGGGCCTGCAACCGGAGGGGAGTACACCTTCGGATTTAAAGCGCAGTAGGTCGTGAAATAGCACAAGACGGAGGGGAGGCGGTCATCGCGCCTCCCCTCTTTTTTCCTGCCTTGCTTCGGAGGCGGTGTTTTCTTACAATCGGCGCCGATGAGGTCGGTCTCCCGCCTGGAAGCCGCTGGACGCCGTTCTGACCCGGACGAAGAAGGAGTGACCGTGAAACCTCTATCGGCCTTGATGCGGAACCCCGGAGCGCTCGCTCTCGGGGTCTTGTGGTTCAGCCTGTTCTCTTCTCCGGCCGCGGCCAAGCCCGCCACCCTCGCGTACATCGCGAACGCCGGGAACAACCACGTCCAGATCCTCGACGTGGAGACCGGCCAGACGGTCAACAAGCTATACACCGGAGCCGCGCCCTGGCGGTTGATCGAGTCACCCGACGAGAAACGGTTGCTCGTTCAACACTGGTATTCGGAGACCACCGCGGTGGTCAATCTGACGACCCAGGAAATCGAAACGGTGTTGCCCATTCGTGGTCCCGGGGCCTTCACGCCCAAGGGGGACAAGTTCTGGAGCTATTCGTGGCCGGGATCGTTTCTCCAGGCGTATGACGGGAAGACCTTCAAGACGTTGGAACAGCGACAAACCGAGGATCGGAATGTGTACGACCTCCTGCTTTGGGGGAAGGACCGTCTGTACCTCGGCCAGTACGACCCGATCAGCAAAGTGGGACGCCAAGTGTTCGACTTTGTCTCGTCCGCCAAGCTCGACGATCCGAAACATCTGTCGTCCTCGATTCCGACCGGCCCCAGCCCGGCCCATCTAGTGCTCGACCCGACCGGTGAATTCTTGTTGACGGCGAACGTCGATGGCCGTGACGTGACGATGATCAATGTCAACGGCGCAACCGCCCGGGTCACCCTGGCGCCTGGGCCGAGGGACATTCTGTTTACAAAAGGCGGCAAGCGGATGATCGTCATTTGCTGGAAGCCGGGTGCCCGGTTTAGCGAGGTCTTCACCCTCAACAGCGATTTCGCCGTTCGGCCATGGCCCGAGGTGAAGGCCGATAGGACGGCTCAAGTCGATGGAGGATTGGTCGCCGCGGCAGTCGGACCCGGGGGACGGGTGTTTTACGCCCTGGACCGCCCCGGCAAGCGACTGATCACCTTCGACGCCGAGTCGCTCAAAGAGCTCAAGAGCACGCCGGTCGGCGATGAGCCCACGACGTTCCTCATCCGTCAGGTTTCCCAGCGGGAGCGTGATCGATTGGCTCAAAAGACGCCGGCGAGAAAGCGTCTCGACGAGGTGATCGCGATGATGAAATCGCGCGGCGCCGCCTACACTGACGTGTCGTTTACCGAGACGATGACCACCGAGATTCCGGATGACACGAAAGCCGAGGGGAAGGGTGAGGCCGAGACGAAGCCGGTGACGAAGACCGTGACGTCGACGCTCAAGACCACTTTCCAGTTGCCGGACTCCGTTCGACACGAATTTGCGGATGGTGGCGTGCGACTGGCTCAGGGCGGCCGGGCGGTCTCGATCTCGAAGGATGGGCGCTTTCAGAACACCCCTCGGCAGGATTTGCTCTACCTCTTGTACTTGCTGTACGGCCTTCCGACCGAAGAGGTCGTCCGTCACCTCGCCGGGGATGTTCCGGGCAGCCCCTACCTGCGCAACGGCATCGCGGCCGATATCGTTCGGACCGTCGAAGACGAGGGCCACCGCTATTACGCGATCGGCGCGATGGCCGACCACGAATTGGTTTCGCAATTGTGGGTCAGCGCGGAGACCGGGCTGCCGGTGAGCCTGGTGGAACAGTTCCCCGTGATGCGGCCGAAGAATCCACACAAAAAAGACGAAGGATTTCTGGGATTGACCGAAACGAGGCTGCAATATCAAAAGACGGAGGGCGGCTATAGCATTCCGGTCAAACTGAGCCGCTACTTGGACGGGAAAGAAGTCGGGTGGGTGGACATCTCGCAGGTGGCGTTCAACCAATACCCCCTCGCCGATCGGTTTGATCTGGCGCGGCTGGGTGGTGTGCTCAAACCGATCCCTACGAAGGTTGAGCCTGCAAAAACGGCCGCTCAGTCGGGGCCTGGTCTTGCCGTGGCAAGCCTGGGAAACGAGCACATCGAGACCCCATTTGACGCGCACGGTCCCTACAACAGTAATCCGCCCACGTCGGGACCGCATACCCCCTATCTGGCGGATTGGGGCGTGCATCGCGTCCCGATTCCTCCGGAGACCCAGGTCCACACCCTGGAAGATGGCGGAGTGTTGATTCAGTATTCCTGCCCTTCTCCCTGTCCCGACCTGGTCGAACAGCTTGAGCGGGTGGCGGCCAAGCGCGACCGCGTCGTGGTGGCGCCGTATCCCCTTATGGAGCACCGCATCGCCTTGACCGCGTGGGAGCGGATCGATGTGTTGCCCGAGTTCGACGAGGGGCGGATCAACGCGTTTATCGAGGCCTACGCGGGGAAGGATCACCACCCCGCAGGCGGTGAGGCTCCGTCAGCCTCATCTGGCCCGTCCGGGCAGAAGGAACAGAAATGATCGGGTCCCGCGGGATACCCAGAGTGCTGGTGTGTCTGGGATTCTTCCTCATCGTGGCATGTAAGGACAGCGGGGGAGGCGGGTTGCCCGAGCCTGTCGGCGAGAAGCCGACCCCGGTGACCAGTTCAGGTGGGGGGGGACCTCTTCCCCCGAATCATCTGCCGGTCGCTTCCACGGGTTCGCCATCTGCTGAGGCAACGAATCGCCCGCTCCCGCCTGGGACGCGCAATCCCATGGAAGACATCGTCGCCTTCAAAGCCCGCCTCGACAAAAACCCCAAGGATCTGGAGGCGCTCATTTCGCTCGGCAATGCCAATATGATGATCTCCCGGTTCGACTCCGCGCAGGACCTCTACACGCGGGCGCTGGCGATCAACCCGAAGGATCTCGACGTGCGGACGAATCTCGCAATTGCGTACCAGTATGGCGGCAAGCCGGATCAAGCGTTTGTCGAATTGAAGAAGAACCTGGAGTACGACCCCAAGCACGACCCCACGATGTACAACCTCGGGTTTCTATACTATTACGACAAGAAGGACACCGCCGCGGCCCTCGATGTCTGGAAACGGTGGCTGGCCTTGTATCCGAACGCGCCGGCAGCCAGTGACGTCAGCAAGCAGATCGCGCAGATCGAAGCGGCGAAGGCGACCGGAAAATCATCGGCCAAGCCGGGATACTAATGGCATGATCGGGGCGCATGGCCATGCGCCCACTGTCTACAGTTTAGGAAGATCCCGATTTCGCGCAGCGGAATCCGAAGTCCGCGAACTTCGCGTCCGGCGACATCGGGAAGCGATACGCGGAGCGGTAAAAGTGGGGGAGGGCGTAATGGCCGGTGCCTCCCCAACCTCCGCCTTTGAGTATCTTGAGCGTTCGGCCGAACTGGCCGCTTTGGTACGTGCTGTGGGGGTGAGGGAGATACCAGTCGGAGGTCCACTCCCACGCGTTCCCGGCCATGTCCTCCACGCCGTAGGGGCTGCGGCCTTCGGGGAAGCTGCCCACCTCCACCAACCCGCCGCGTGCGGCGTCCCCCGTGTTGGCCTTCTTCCCGTCATACTCTTCGCCCCACGGGAATTCGCGGCCGTCGGTTCCGCGGGCCGCCTTCTCCCATTCCGCTTCGGTGGGAAGGCGTTTGTCCCGCCACGTGCAATACCGCTGGGCGTCGTGCCAATTAACGCCGGTGACGGGTACGCGTTCCTTCCCGGTCGGCGGGCGGCCCTCGACCCAGTGTTTGGGCGAGGTCGCGCCGGTTGCGGTCACAAACGCCGCATAGGCTTCCTGGGTCACTTCGTACCGATCGACCCAATAGGCGGGGAGGCTGATCGTCTGTCTGGGATGTTCGTCGAGATATAGCGGTTTGGCGAAACCGAATTCGCTGGACTTCCCCTCGGAGTCGATTTGATCGCTGCCCATCAGGAAATCGCCAGCCGGGATCAGGATCATGTCCTTGTCGTGGGCGCGTAGCGTCCAGACGGCGAGCAGCGTTCCCAGGCCGACGACCGTGAGGACGGCCGTGGCGAGCAGGGTTCGGCGTCTCGTCACAGTCGGCCCACTAGGAGTGTGTCCGAGTATTGGGGTGTTGGAGCCTGTTCAGGAGTGGCCAGATGCAAGGCGCTCCGGTTGGGAAATCGCCATTGGCATTGCCTTGCGCGCGGAGCGTACTGGCTCGTACGTGAGCACGCAAGGCCGACTGACAACGCAGCAGATGGCCACTGCTTCGCCACCTGCAAGGTCCCTCCGGGCCGATTAGCATTCGCGCCCTTGGCGCGCCCAGGTCCATGGACAGGCTCCTAGCGCGCGCACCGGAACCCGATATCGCGGAATCGCCGGTCCGGGGGTTGGTAGAACCGATAGGCGGTGCGATAAAAGTGCGGGACCGTATAATGTCCGGCCGAACCTCCCCAACTGCTGTTGCGCACGACTTTGAACCTCTCTCCGAACGTGGCGCTGGTGTACGTCGCTCCGGGATAAGGCTGGTACCAATCGGCCACCCATTCCGACACGTTACCCGCCATATCGTAGACGCCGTATGGGCTCCGGCCTTCGGGGAATGTGCCGACGGGGGTCAGGCCGGTGCCGCCGATGTTGCCCCTTTTTTCGTCGAACGTCCCGCCCCAGGGGAATTCCCGGCCATCGGTGCCGCGCGCGGCTTTCTCCCACTCGGCCTCGGAGGGAAGGCGCTTCCCGGCCCATCGACAGTACTGATCCGCGTCGAACCACGTCACACCCGTCACGGGCCTATCCCCCTGTTCGGGCGACCAGCGGCCGTTGGGCCAGGTTGGGGGAGGTGGAGCCTTGGTCGCGTCGACGAATCGGCCGTAGTCGCGGTTCGTCATCTCGTAATAATCGATCGAGAACGCATCCAACCGCACGGTGTGCAGCGGATGCTCGTCCAGGTATAGCGGTTTGGCGGTGCCGAATTCGGTTCCTTGCTGGGTGGTGTCGGTGTCGTTGCTGCCCATTAAGAACTCGCCGGCAGGAATCGTCGCCATCGCGCCGAGCGGCGGGCGTTGCGACGGCGGGGCGCTGCACCCGTGGAAAGCCGCGAGGGCGAGCAGACCCAGCGCCAAGACGGGAATCACCTTACGACCGATTCCACCAGCGAAGCAGGGAGCGCCAAGGCGACGGGTCCGGGTCGGCAAACCGGCTGACCCCCACGCGAGTGCCGAACCATTTGTTGCCGTCGTCATCGACCGCGATCGAGTAGACGAAGTTATCCATCAACCCATCGCGGGTCGTGTAGGTGCGCCATCGCGTGCCGTCGAACCAACTGACGCCTCCGTCGGTCCCGGCCCACAAGAGGCCGTTGTGATCGACGGCCAATGCAAAGACAAAGTTGCCGCCGAGGCCGTCGGCTTTGGAATACGTGGTCCAGGTTCGGCCGTCGAAGCGCGACACCCCGCCACCGTAGGTGCCGAACCACTTGTGGTCATTGCGGTCGATGGCCGCGGAGACCACGTAGTTGGGGTTGGTCGCCGCGGCCTGTTTCGAGGGGTCGAGGTGGTGCGGGTTGCCGAACGCGTAGGAGGGGTCCTTCACGACTTCGCCGGTATCCAATCCCAGCCCGTCGGCGTGCGTGTAGCTTGTCCACGTGGTCCCGTCGAAACGCGACACGCCACCCTCGGTGCCGAACCACAAGACATTCTGCCGATCAATCGCAATGGCGTAGACCCACTTGTCGACGAGTCCGGCGTCCACCGCATACGTGGTAAACCCCACGCCGTCAAAGCGACTGACCCCCTTCCAGGTTGCCACCCACATCCGACCTCGACGATCGAATGCGATGTCGTAGACCCAGAGATCCCCAAGCCCCCGACCCTGGGTGTAGGCGGTCCAGCCCTTTCGGTAGTCGATCGTGGACCCTGATCCATACGGGCTATAATTCGTCCACGTCGTGCCGTCGAATCGGTAGAGGCCGCCTCCGTAGGTTCCGATCCATTTATTCCCTTGCCGATCGATTTCTATCGTATAGATGCCGTTGCTGAGGATTCGGCCCCCGGTATTGGCTGGGGTATAGAGATCGAACTGCTTCTCCGTCCGTAGATCATGTCGCATGACTCCGCCGAAGAGGCCGAGCCACAGATCGTGGCCTTCAAACGCGATGCTCATCACCCGAGCCCGGGTATTGACGGTGTGCCAACGGGTGGCGGGAGGTTCTGCGGCCTGAGAAAGCCAGAAGGGGGCACTCACAAGCAGGAAGAGGAGAAGGAGGGAAAGCACTGGGCCCGAAGGGAATTGCCGCGTCGCCACCGCATCACACCTCGAAAGAATGGCCCACTGTAGCAGATCAAAAATGCGTCTTCAAGAACCGTTCATCGTGAAGAGCATCGAGAGTTGGCCCGTATCAATTCCAACTAAAGGACGATTGTCCGGGTGCGCACACTTGTGTATGATAGTAAGGTTTTTGAGATGTGTGCTCGGTCCTGCTGTGAATCTACCTCCCCAACCATGTCGTGATCACAATCGGTGCTCAGCCGCGCAGCTGACGTGTTGACACATGTCTGTCCAGTTAAGCCCTGGGAAGAATGAGGCGGAGTGATCCAGAACACCGCCGCCCATCGTTGTTTCGCGCCGCCGAACCTGCCGCCGGGTGATACTGAAGTCCGCTGTGCAACCGCCCCGCCGTTTCCCACGCCGTAGAGAATCAAAGTCCACGCGACGCGTGTCGGACGCCGCGCCGGCCGGCCGCGCCCCCACGCGGATCGGTCTGTCGGGCGTCGTCGCGCTCGCGTTCTTTCTCTCGGGAGCGACGGGCCTGATGTACGAGGTGGTGTGGGTCAGGTTGCTCGGTCTGATCTTCGGCCACACCGTGCACGCCATCACCACGGTCCTCGTGGCCTTTATGGGCGGCCTCGCGCTCGGGAGTTATCTCTGCGGACGGCGCGTCGATCGATTCACTGATCTGCTGAAAGTCTACGCGCTCCTCGAGATCGGGATCGGGGCGTACGGCCTGTTTACTCCCTGGTTGCTCGAAGCGACCCAGCGCGCGTACCTCGTCTACGCCCACACGTTCGAGCCGTCGTTCGGAGCGCTGACGTCGCTTCAGTTTGTGCTGTCAACGGCGGTCCTGCTGGTGCCCACCAGCCTGATGGGCGCCACGTTCCCTGTGCTGAGTCGGTTCGTGGTGCAAGACGGGGGGACGGTTGGGCGACGCGTCGGCGCCCTGTACGCGTGGAACACGTTCGGTGCGGTGGCAGGGACGTATCTGGTCGGATTTCATCTGTTGCCGGCGCTCGGGATGCGGATGACCCTGATCAGCACCGCCCTGTTGAACTTCGCCGTGGCCGGGAGCGTGTTGCTCGCGGCTCGCCGGTGGGGCCACCCGATCCTCGTCCGCGGTCCCGAGCCGCACCGCATCATGGCCGCGGGGCGAGCCGTGCGGCCAACGTCCGCGCGGGTCTTGATGCTCGGCGTGGCGCTGTCCGGCGCGGTGGCGATGATCTACGAGCTGGCCTGGACGCGAGCCCTGACGCTGGTCATCGGGAGCACGACGTATGCGTTCAGCGCCATGCTGCTGAGTTTCTTGATCGGCATTGCTGCGGGGAGCGCGTGGGCCGCGCGCCGCGCCTCGCGCGCCGCGGCGACCGCGGGGTTTTTCGCCTCACTGCAATTCGCCGCGGCCCTGCTCTCGCTGGTCGTGCTGGCGGTCTTTGATCGTCTTCCCGACGTCTTCCTGTTCGGGTTTTCTCTGTCGCACGCGCCGGATTTCATCGTCGCGTTGCAAATCGTCTTGAGTATTGCGGTGATGATTCTGCCGACCTTCTGTTTGGGCGCGGCACTCCCATGCGCGATGCACCTGCTCAGCGACGTCTCCAGCGTCGGGCTCTCCGTCGGCCGCGTCTATGCGTACAACACCACGGGAGCTATCGTGGGGTCTTTCGCGGCCGGGTTTCTGCTGATCCCGTGGCTCGGCGTCCAAACCACGCTTCGAGCGGCCATCGTCATGAACCTGCTCATCGGACTGATCATCGTGCTCACACTCAGGCTGCGCCTGCGATGGCTCACGTGGGGAACGATCGTCGGTGGCGTTGTGGCGGTCCTGCTGCTCCCCAGCTGGAATCTCACGGTCATGAGCAGCGGCGTGTCCACCTACGCAGAATATTACACGGGCGGAAGTGGGCCGTGGCGGGAGCGTATCGAGGACAAAGTGATCTTTTACCAAGACGGGATCGGCGCCACCGTGAGCGTCCACGAAGGGAACGGTGAGCGATCCCTGCGGGTCAACGGCAAGGCCGACGCCAGCACGGTCACGGATATGGCAATGCAATTGATGGTCGGACACCTTCCAGCGCTGTTGCACCCCGATCCCCAAGCCGCGCTGGTGATCGGGCTCGGCAGCGGCGTCACGGTAGGAGCCCTCACCCAATACGCGTTCGATCGAATCGACGTCGTGGAGATCGAACCGGCGGTGGTCCAAGCGTTTTCATTTTTTTCGCCCGAGAACCGGAATGCCCTTGCCGATCCTCGCGTGCGGACAATCGTGGCGGACGGCCGCAATTTTCTTGGCATGACGTCCGCGCAGTACGATCTCATTGTGTCGGAGCCATCCAACCCGTGGATCGGCGGAATCGCCACGCTGTTCACGGTCGAATTCTTCGAGAAAGCCCGCGCCCACCTGACAGCGGAGGGTGTGATGGCGCAGTGGGTTCACGGCTACACCATGGCGCCCGAAGATTTGCAGATGATTACGGCCACGTTTCGGGCCGTGTTCCCTCATGTCTCGTTGTGGAGTCCCATGGCGGGCGATTTCATCTTGATCGGGACCTTCCATCCCCAGGTGGTGAACCTCGAACGCGTTCGCGATCTCTACACCCGTCATGCCGGCGTCCGACAAGACTTTGAGTTGAGCGGGCTGTCGTCGCCGGAAGCCATCTTGAAATTGTTTGTCCTCGACGACGCCGATCTCGCCAACCTCGCTGCGGGAGCGCTCCTCAATACGGACGACAAGTTACCTCTGGAGTTCTCGGCCCCGCGAAACCTGTATCGCGATACGGCCGCGCTCAATGACAGCCTGTTGCAGCGATTCAAACGTTCGCCGTCGCCCCGCCTGAGCCCCTGATGGGTGCAAGGGTGGACCTTGGGGACATAGAAAAGGGAACAGCCTGAGGCAGCCCCGATTTCGTGGAGATGGAGCCGCGCTCCAGGCGCTGTCGCGTTCCATCTGAAAAGACGCCACAGCAGGCTCGGACATTTCAAAATCGCCTGAGTTCCCAGCCCGTCAACTGTTTAGGTGTCACCCGAGACGACGCTCGCGTGTTCTAGCAGGTGAAAACGGTCGATCGGCCGCTAGGCCGCGTCCTCGGTCTGGTTTCTTCCTTGTTCCTTGGCCGGATACAGCGCGTTGTCCGCTCGTCGGATACTATCCTCGACCGTGGCGTCCACGGGGGTCACGGTCGACACGCCGACGCTAATCGTACACCGGACAGCTGTGCTCTCCCTCGTCACGGTCTGCTCAGTCGCCATCTGCCGGAGCTTCTCGGCGACCACATGGGCCTGCGTTACGTCGGTTTCCGTCAGCACCACAGCAAATTCCTCTCCGCCCACCCGGGCCAA
>Ga0184615_10000262_pt1 | contig 32100 bp, 20 predicted proteins | sample PLM4_65_coex_FD_133134 | JGI IMG/M metagenome (GOLD analysis project Ga0184615, IMG submission 133134) | Groundwater sediment microbial communities from an aquifer in East River, Colorado, USA - PLM4_65_coex | ecosystem: Environmental > Terrestrial > Soil > Riparian zone | place: USA: East...
CATGATATTGATGGAGGTTCCCGTCACCGCCAGCGCCAGCATCACTCCGATGAGCGACAGCGGCAGCGACAGCATGATCGCGAAGGGATCCACGAAGGAGCCGAACTGGATCGCCAGGATCAGGTACATGAACACGACCGCCACGCCGAGCGCCAGAAAAATGCTCCCGAAGACCTCATTTTGCGATTCGGCATCGCCACCCTGTGTGATGGCCACGCCGGACGGCAACCGCAGCGTCTTCATCCGCGCCATCACGTCGGTCATGACCTCGCCGGTCGAGCGTCCCGACGCGTTCCAGCCGACGATGACGACGAGGTCGCGATTCAGGTGGTCGATCACCGCCGGTCCAACCCCCTGCGTGATCCGGGCGACCTGGCCCAACGGCACCGTCGTGGGCGCCCCGGCCGGCCCGCCCGGGACCACCAGGGGAAGGTCGCGGAGGTCGGTCAGCCGCCGGCGGGTTTCCGGCGACAGCCGGACCATGACATCGCGAGTTTCTCCGCTCGGGTCGAGCCAGTCGCCCGCGTCGATGCCGGCAAAGGCCGGCCGAAGCGACTGGGCGACCTGCCCGACCGTCACGCCGATGCTCCCGGCCAGTCCCCGGTCGATGTCGACATTGATTTCGGGCTTCTGTCCCTTGGTGGAGAGCGCGATATCCACCGCGTTCGGCACCAGCTCGACCTCGGCTTGCACCTGTTCGGCCACGGCGGAGAGCGTGGAGAGCTCGGTGCCGCGCACTTCGAGCTGGAGCTGCTTCCGCCCGCCGCCGATGTCGCTGGTGAATACCGCGAGCTTGACTCCCGCCACGCTGCGTATCTCCCGGCGAATGATTCCCGCCACCGCTTCCGCGGAAAGTTTCCGGTCGTGCTTGGGCGTCATGCGAACGTAGATATGCCCTTCGTCCACCGCTCCGGTCTGCGTGCCTCCCAGCGTCGCGTACGTGTAGCGGACTTCCGGATGCGCCCGGAGCAGCGCCCCCACCTCTTCGGCTTTGCGGCGGGTGTACTCCAGGTTCGATCCCGGCGGCGTTTCGAGCTGGATATTGAACTCCGATTTGTCGTCGATCGGCACGAAACTCACACCGACCAGGCCGAATCGCGGCATCATCAATGCCACGAGGAAGGTACCCAGCGAGAGTCCCACCATGGCCAGCCGGTGATCCAGCGCCCATGCGATGACCCGCTTGTACTGCTGGGCCATCCGGCCGAACCATTGATTGAACCGGTCGAGCTTGCGGGTGATCCAGGCCTTCTTCGCTTCCGCCCGGTGCGGATCGGGCCAGTAGGCCGACAGCATCGGATCGAGCGAGAACGACACCAGCAGCGATACGGCGACCGCGCAGGCCATCGTCAGCCCGAACGGCTTGAACCATTGCCCGGACAGGCCGGGAAGAAACGCGATCGGCACGAACACGGCGAGAATCGACAGGGTCGTGGCCGTCACCGCGACGCCGATCTCGTCGGTTCCCTCATGCGAGGCCGTGACGTGATCTTTGCCCATCTCGACGTGACGCACGATGTTCTCCCGGACCACGATCGCGTCGTCGATCAGGATGCCGATCGCCAGCGACAGGCCGAGCAGCGACATCGTGTTGAGCGTGAAGCCGAAGATCCAGACCGCGATGAACGAGGCGAGCACCGACACCGGTAGCGCGAGGCCGGTAATGACGGTGGAACGCCACGAATTGAGGAAGAGGAACACGACCAGCACCGTGAGCAGCGCGCCCTCGAACAGGGTCGTCTGCACGTCGCGCACCGAGCGCGCGACGCGGACCGCCGCGTCGCGGATCAGGTCGAGCTTCACGTTGGCCGGCAGGGTGCGCTCCACCTTGGCGAGCCGGGCCATGACCGCTTCGCTCACCTCGGTGGTGCTGTACCCCTTGGCCTTCTTGATGTCGATGCCGACGGCGACCCGGTCGTTGTAGAGCGCCAGCGTGCGGGGATCCTCGGCGCCATCCTTGACGGCCGCGAGATCGCCGAGCCGGATCAGCCTGCCGTTGCGCTCGGCCACTACCAGCTGGGCAAATTCCGCCGGGCCGGTCAGCCGCCCCTTGAGGCGGATCGAGCGCTCCTCCAGGGGGCCGTCGAGGCGCCCGACCGGGGCCGCCAGGTTTTGCGCCTGCAGGGCCAGCACCACCTGCCCGACGCTGATGCCCGCCGATTGCAGCGCGTCCGGCTTGAGCTCCACGGTGAGCTCGCGCTCCTGCTTGCCCGACACGCTCACCTCGGCCACACCCGGAATCGAGCGCAGCTCCCGGGTGATGCCCGGGTCGGCGAGCCGAGTCAGCTCCCGCGGCGCGAGGACCGTCGAGGACAGCGCCAGGGAGACGATCGGCCGGTCGGTATCGTTGAGTTTCCGGATGATCGGCTCTTCTATCTCGGGCGGAAGATCGTTGCGGATGCTGGAGATGCCGTCCCGGATGTCCTGCGTCGCTTCGGCCAGCGGCTTGGTGAACTGAAACTCGATCATGATGGACGCGAAGCCGTCCATCGCTTTTCCGTTCACCTTCTTCACGCCGGTGATCGACGAGATCGCTTCCTCGATCGGATCCAGCACTTCCTTCTCCACCGTTTCCGGCGACGCACCGGGGTAGGGCACGCCCACGCTGACGTACGGCGGCGCCACGTCGGGGTACTCGTCGGTCTTGAGCGTGATCAGCGCGATCAACCCGAACATCACCAGCGCGACCATCACCACCACGGTGATGACCGGGCGGCGGATGGCGCTATCGGAAATCCACATGATGTGTCACTCCTTCACGATGCGGACCGGCGTACCCGCCGCGACGGCCGCCGCCGGACCGACCAGCACGGTATCGCCCGCCGTGAGACCGGCCTTGATTTCGACCACCTGCATCACGTCATCCTGCAGGCCGAGCTCGACCGCCACCAGCTCCACCCGCCCGCCGCGAATCCGTCGGACCGATGGCGTCGGAGTCTTGAGGTCCAGAGCCGAAATCGGCACCGCAAGCGCGGTCCGCTGGTCGATCGCGACCCGGCCCTGTGCGAAGAGTCCGGCCACCAGCCGGCCCGTCACGTTGGGAATCCCGACGTGAATCCGGACCTGCCGGGTCGCCGGATCCAGCATCGGATTGATGCGCTCGACCTGTCCGGTGTATCGCTTGCCTTCGTAGCCGCTCACTTCGAAATCCACCGCCGAGCCAACCCTGAGCACCGTGAGCGCGCTCACGGGAACCGTCGCTTCGAGCCGGAGGCTTCGCGGATCGACCACCGTCGCCACCGGATTTCCCATCTGCACGATATCGCCGGTGTTGACCGGCCGTTCGCTCACGACTCCCGCGAACGGTGCGCGCACCACGGTCTTTCCCAACTGCTTTTCCGCGCTGGAGAGCCGTGCCGTCGCGTCGGCGAGGCCCGCCTCCGCGTTCATGGCAGTCCATCGCGCCTGCTCCAGCTCGCGCTCCGCCACCGCACCCGCCTGGGCGAGGCGCTCGGCCCGCTCCGCGTTGCGCTTGGCCACGACCACCGCTTCGTTCGCGGTCCGCTGCGCTGAACGAGCCGAGAGCACCGCGTCCCGGATGGCCGACTCGTCCAGGCGGACCAGCACTTGTCCGGCCTGCACCGTTTGTCCCTCCTCCGCCGAGGTGCCGGTCACCACGCCGGCGACCTCGGCACGCAGCGTGGCTTCGCGGATGGCGGCAAGGGTGCCGGAGATGGAGGGGCCGCTCGAGATCTCCCGCGCCGTGGCCACCGCGATATTTTCGGGACGCAGGCTCACTTCGGGAACCTCCGCCGCCGGCGGGTTGGAGGCGTCGGACCCGCCGCAGGCGCCCCAGACCGCGAGGGTGGAAGCGAGCAGCACGAGGGAAGCGCGGGAGAACTTTCTGGACGCGGTCATGGAAATCCGGTTCCGGTCGTGGCGGGCGCCTGACCCTGTGCCGCCGGTCGCTGGGTAGTGCGCGAGGAGGGCGACGACTGAGTCGGGTCGCCGGTTCCCGTCAGGGGAAGCTGGGGAAGCAGCGCCATCCGCACCCGCGCAATCTGGGCGTCGCGCGAGGCCTGCGCGCGATTGCCGCGGGCCACGGCGAGCGCAAGCCGGGCATCGAGGAGCTCGGTCTGGGTCGAAATACCCTCGCTGAACCGGACCTCGGCGATCCGATAGGCCCGCTCCGCCTGCTCCGCTGTTCCTTCGCTCGCGCGGAGCGCTTCCTGGGCCGTCTGAAGCTGGCGCAGCGAGCTCCGGGCATCGAGCTCGGCCAACTCCGCCGTTTGGCGCAACCGGAGCTTCGCTTCGTCCAGGTTTGCCGATGCGACGAGCTTGTCACCCGTGATACGCCCACCCATGAAAATCGGCACCGACAGACCCAGCGCCACGCTCCAGTTCGTGAGGAACTGGCTCCATGAGGGCAACCCGGAGCCGGGATAGGCGACCCGGCTGTACGCGGAGGTCAGAGCGACCGCGGGCCGGTTCTGCGAGCGGGCGACGCGGGAGAGACCCTCCTGAGCGCGTACCGCCTCGCCGGCCTGGCGCACCGGGGCGCGGTGTTCCGACGCCGTGTCCGGGATCCCCGCGAGCAATGGGGCGAGGGAAGGAGTGCGGGCCAGGGCGGAGTCGTTCAGCGCGGTCGTCAGATCGAGCGGCTGCCCCGAGGGAAGGTCGAGTAGCTGTTTGAGCCGCAGGTAGGCCAGGTCGCGATTCGATTCCCGCTGGATTGCCGCTGCACGCTGATTGTCCCGGGTAACGCGCGCCCGCAGTACCTCGAACTCGGGGGTGACTCCGACCGCGCGCTGCAGCTCAGTCTGTCGAAGGGTGCTGTCGGCCTGATCCAGCGAGCTCCGCGCGATGGTCGCGAGCTGATCGGCCAGGGCCGCATCGAAATAGGTCTGCACGACCGTCAGGGTCAGCTCCGCGTCCGCGGCGGTGAGGCCGATGTCCGCGCTGCGCCGGGCCGCGTCCGCCGCCCGGATCTGACCGCGTACCCGTCCCCCGGAAAACACCGTTTGCGAGAGCGAGAGCCCGAGGTTGTAGGTGTTGGCACGGCCGAATGGGAGGCCGCCGAGATTTCCGAAGGGGTCCAGCGCCGAGACGCACTCGAGGGACTTTTCCAGTGAATCCACCCGTGCCCCGATCGGGAGAGCGGGATCGGGGAAAAACCGGGAGCACGAAGTCGGTTTCGCGGGTCCCGTGCTGCTGTCTCTCGACGCCAATCCTTCAAATTGTGATTTGATGAGTCGACTGTACGACGCCGATCCGGTGAGCTGAGGAAAGAGCTCGCTGTGCGCCCGATACTGCTCCCCGTGCGCGCGGGTGACCGCGGCCCGGGCAAGGCCGATCGGCTCGCTCGCCGGGCGGGCCAGCATCAGGGCTTCTTCGAGGGAAAGCGGGCGGGTGGGCGACTGGCTCGCCGCGGGGACGGCGACGGTCGTGAGCACCAGGCCGGCAAGGAGGCGCGAGCGGAGACTCATGCGGCGGGCCCCGCCCCGATCGCGCGAATGAAGAGGTCGACGTACTCCTCGATGGCTTCCGCGGGTTCCAGGCGGTAGAGGATGTGCATGATATCGCGGCTCATGGCATCGGCGAACAGCGTGCCCATCAGAATCGTGGTGGCTGCCGACGTGGCGAATTCGGCGCGGGCCATTCCGGCGGCGCGCAAACGCTCCAGATACCCTCCGAGCTCGCGTCCCGCGCAGGCGGTCGCGTGATTCTCATTCGGCAGCAGCTCGGGGTGCTCCTCGATTTCCCCCATTGCGGTGCGAATGACCGCGCGGCGGCTCCAGAGCTGCTCCCAGTGCACGCGGGCCCACACCAGGAGCTCCGCCCGCGGGTCTACCGGCTGTTCGGGAAGGGACGGCGGATCCGACGTCGCACAAGCGCAGCGGATCGCCTCGTGCAGCAGCGCAGTCTTGGAGCCGAAGTGCCGGAAGAGTGTGATCTCGTTCACGCCCGCGAGCTGGGCGATTTGCCGAGTCGTCGTGCCGCGAAACCCGGTCTCGGCATAGAGCTCGGTCGCGGCTTTCAGAATCTTGTCGCGGACTTCCATGGCGGGGGAAACTAAATCTCTCTTCATGTCCATGCAAGCAGGCACTTGCCCACTCTGTGAAGGAGTGACTAAACCATTGGGATATAACTATTTTGGGGTATGAGAGCCGTGCTCCTGCTGGTACTGTTGGCGGCATGCGGCAGCCAAGGATTCCCGATCCGTCGCGACCGTGGATCGGAACCCCCCGTGGTGGTCGGGGGGACAGTCCCGGTCGTCAACGACGCCGCCGTGGTGGCGTTCTGGCTCGGGGCCGTGGACACGCTTCCCCAAGCGTCCCGCCGCGCGATTCAAGCGGAATTCCGACGGTCGAATGATGCGATCGCCGATTATCTGAGCGACACCGATGTTGCGCTGGTGACCACGCTCAGCGATACCGTCGTTGTCGAGGCCGGCGGCGAGCGATATCTCGTCCTGCTCTCAGGCTTCGACTTTCCCTTCGGGTACCTGCTGGTGGAACCCGGCTATGACGAGGAGTTTCACACCGGCCTCATGATCGACGAAGATCTCGAGGCGGCGATCGACGAATACTTCGAGCTGGCTGCGGTGGATTCTCTCGCCCGCCGCCGCATTGCGGCCCTGGGTGTCACCCTGAGCGCCTCAGGCAGTTCCCGTTCACCGTTCACCGTTCACGGTTCACCGCGGTTCCAGCCCGGCCCGCGAACAATTCGTCCGGGTTTCGCGCCGGTCACGGCGCCGTCCCTGACCACCGCGACTCCGTTGACGAAGACATGGGGAATGCCGGCCGAAATCTGGTGCGGCCGCTCGAACACGGCGCGGTCCGCCACCGTCTGGGCATCGAAGACCACGAGGTCCGCAAAAAAGCCCGGCCGGATCAAGCCCCGGTCGGCGATCGAGAGCCGGGTCGCGACCGCGGAGGTCATCTTGCGCACCGCGTCTTCCAGGGTGAGCACGCGCTCCTCCCGAACATACTTGCCCAGGATGCGCGGATAGGTCCCATATGCCCGCGGGTGGGTCAGCCCCTCGGGGTGGGCTGGATCGGACCCATCCGCGTCGGTTCCGATCTTCATCCAGGGAAGCCGCAACTTGGTCCGCACGTTCTCCTCGCTCATGAGGAAGAAGGCGGTCGCGACCCGGTTGCGATCCGAAAGCACCAGGTCCATTGCGGTCTCCTCCCAAGGCTTCCCGGTCATCGCCGCGGCCTCCTCCAGGCGCTTTCCGGTAAAGCGGGTGTTCTCGGGCTTCTCGAAGTACAGCAACAGCACGCTCCCCGGACCGGCGAGACCGCAGAGGTTTTCCCACTCGCTTTGTTCCCGGTCCATCTCCGCACGAATCCGCGCGCGGACCCCGGGATTGGCGAGGTTCTCATACAGCTTTCCGTCCGCACTGGCCCAGGGCGGAAAGCAGGCGCTGAGGCCGGTCGCCCCCGCCGTGTACGGATACATGTCGGCCTGCACATCGAGACCCGCCGCGCGGGCGGAGTCGATCTTGGCGATCGCGAGCGGGGTCTTGCTCCAGTTGCGGGTCCCTCCCGCCTTCAGGTGATAGATCTCGACCGGCACCCCGCCTTCTCCGCCGATCCGGATCGCCTCATCGATCGCCTCGAGCCATGAATTGCCCTCCGACCGCATGTGGGTGATATAGACCCCGCCGTAGGGCGCCATGGCCTTCGCGATCTCGATGAGCTCGCCGGTGCTGGCATAGTTGCCGGGAGGATAAATGAGAGCGGAGCCCACGCCGAAGGCGCCGTCCCGCATCGCTCTCCGGACGACAGCACGCATCGTGTCGAGCTCGCCGGCCGTGGCCGGGCCCTGGGCCTCCCCCTTGGCGTAGACACGGACGGTGGCGGCGCCGAGGAACGAGCCGAAGTTGACCGAGGCACCGCGGGACTGGATGGTGCGCAGCCAGGCGTCGAAGCCGCGCGATCCGCTGAAGTCGAGACCCTCGGCCATCCGACCCTGCCGGTTGGTCTTCTCATTCTGCGGGGCGGGGGACGACCCTTCTCCCATGATTTCTGTCGTGACTCCCTGCGTGATCTTGCTGATGAGCCGGCCGTCGCCCACGGTGAGCTGATAGTCCGACTGGCCCTGGATGTCGATGAAGCCGGGGGCCACCACCATGCCCCGAAGGTCGATCCGCTCCCGCGCGGATGCCGCGCGCAGGACGCCCCGCGGCGCCACCCGCGCGATGCGGTCTCCCCGGACGGCGACGTCGCCCCAGAACCAGGCGCTGCCGCTTCCGTCCACCACCTTCCCGCCCTCGAGGATCAAATCGTATGGACCGTCAGGGGGCGCTCCCTCCGCCGGCTTCGGGGCGGACGCCGGGTTCCGCGGGGCGCAGGACACGAGCAGAGCGAGGAAGAGCAGGGAGGGCGTACGCATGGCTTGAGTCTCGCCCCGATCACGCTGCTTGACAACCTCCAGGCCGTGCGTGATGGTTCCGCTCCCGATGAGTCACACGCCTTTGCGTTCCCGCGTTCGGATCGCCGTCGCCGCGGTACTACTCATCGCGCTGGGATATGTCGGCGCCCGCCCGGTGGGCGGCGTGCCCGCGCTCGGTGGGTTCCTCGATCCCGCCGGCGGGGTGTGGGCGCTGGCGCGGAGCGCACGCCTTCCGGAGCGATCCTCCGCGCGGATCCCGGGCCTCTCGTCGCCGGTCGAGGTGCGCACCGACGATCGCGGTGTGCCCCATGTCTTTGCCGCGACGGAGGACGATGCCTGGCGGGCCCAGGGGTATCTCGTCGCCCGCGACCGCCTCTTTCAAATGGAGCTGCAGCGTCGCGCGACAGCCGGGACGCTCGCCGAAATTTTCGGGGAGCGCGCCCTCGAGGCCGACCGCGCCGCGCGTCGCCGGGGACTGGCGTGGATGGCCGACCGCAACGCCGCGAAGGGGGACGCAGGATCACTCACGGTACGCGCCGCGCGGGCCTACGCCGACGGGGTGAACGCCTGGATCGACGCGATGCCCCGCTCGGCCCTTCCACTCGAGTTTCGGTTGCTCGGCGGGCGTCCCACTCCCTGGGAGCCGAAGCACACGTACTATCTCTTTGCCCAGATGGCCCTCATCCTCGCCTACGGGGACGAAGCGCTCTCGCGGCTCAGGGTGCGCGCACTGGTGGGGCGCGCCGCGGCCGATGCGCTTTTCCCGATCAACAGCCCGATCCAGGAGCCCATCCAGCCCAATGGCGGGCACGCCCCGCGCTATGATTTTGCCGCGCTTCCACCCCCCGGGCCGCCGGATACCCTGGCCGACATCGCCTGGCGCGATCGCGAATCGATCGATCTGGTGCTCGGATTGCCGCCTCGCCGGCCGGGCCAAACCGATGCCATCGGAAGCAACAATTGGGTGGTCGCTCCCACTCGCACGACCGCGGGGCACGCCCTCCTCGCCGGCGATCCGCACCTGGAGCTCTCGCTTCCATCGATCTGGTATGAGATCCACCTGCACGTCGAGCATGGTCCCGACGTCGCGGGAGTAACCTTCGCGGGATCTCCCGGCGTGATCATCGGCTTCAACCGGAACGTCGCCTGGTCGTTCACCAATACCGGCGCGGATGTGCGGGACTATTACGCCGAAACAGTGGATGACCTGTCGCGGCCGTCGCGGTATCGGGTCGATGGCGAATGGCGACCGCTCGAGCGGCGGATCGAGGTTTTCCGAGGAACCCGGGGCGAGACCCTCGGCGTCGACACGCTCTACTCCACCCATCGCGGGCCAATGGTACGCGAAGGATCGCGGTGGGTGTCGGTTCGCTGGACGCCCTTCGAGGCCGGCCGGCCAGGAGAGGACTTCCTCGTGCTCGACCGGGCGGGCAGCGTCACCGAGTGGCTCGACGGATGGCGGGACTTCGTCGCGCCGGCGCAGAACGGCGTCGTGGCCGACCGCACCGGGAGTATCGCGATCCGTTCCACCGGGAAGTATCCGGTGCGCCCCGGCAGCGGCAGGGGTGACGACGTCCAGGATGGCAGCACCAGCGCGAACGACTGGCGCGGATACCTTCCGCTCACGAGCTATCCATTCGCGCGTGACCCCGCACAGGGATTCCTTGCCTCCGCGAATCAGCAACCGGTCGATCCTCGGCTGAACGACAGCTATTTCGGCTCGAACTGGTATTCGCCGTGGCGCGCCATGCGGATCAACGAGATTCTGCGCGCGGACTCTGGCGTAACCCCCGAGAGCATGCGCCGCTATCAGACGGATCCGGGCAGCCCCCGGGCGGACGCCTTCGTGCCGGCCTTCCTTGCCGCGGCCGGGCGGCTGGCCGCGGCGGGGCGCGCCGATTCCTCGTTGCGTCGCGCCGCCGCACTGCTCGCCGGGTGGGATCGGCGCTACACCAGGGACAATCGGCGCGCGGTGCTCTTCGATCGAGCCATGGCTGCGCTCACTCGCGGCGTGTGGGACGAGCTGGTTCCTCCCGCCGAGAGAAATTCACCCGGCGCGCGCGCGGTCGCGTATCCCGAAGAGATGGTGCTGCTCGAACTGCTGGCCGATTCGTCGAGCGCGTGGTGGGACAACGGGGCGACGTCGGAGGTGGAACGCCGGGATGACATGCTGGCCGCGGCGCTGGTAAGCGGTCTTGCATCCGCGGAGAGGGATCTTGGTCCCGCTGGGAGCGACGGCTGGCTGTGGGGGCGGGCCCACCACGCCAACATTTTTCACCTCCTCCGGGTTCCCGCGCTCTCCGCCCTCGAGCTCCCGGTGCAGGGTGGCCCCTCCACCCTGAGTCCTTCGCCGGGTCGGGGAACCCATGGGGCCAGCTGGAGAATGGTGGTCGAGCTCGGGCCCGAGGTCAGGGCGTGGGGCATCTACCCCGGAGGTCAGTCGGGCAATCCAGCGAGTCCGCACTATCTCGACCGGTTGCCTGGCTGGCTCGCGGGGACCCTCGATCCGGTGCTGTTCCCGCGCTCCATCGAGGAGCTGCCGCAGCCTCGCGTGAAGTCGACCCTCACCCTTCGCGGGGGACCGTGACGGTGCGCAGCCTCCTTGCCTTCCTGGCGCTCTCGCTCGCGTTCGCGGCGGCGACTACTCTCGGCTGGTGGGCGGTTCCCGCGACCGCCGCGCTGTGGGGAGCGCTCTTGCCGTCGGTCAGCCGCCCGGCGCTTGTCGCCGCGCTGGCCGCCGCCTTCGGATGGGCAGGCTGGCTGGTGCTGGATGGAATCGCCGGGAATAGTGCGTTCGGCGTCCTGGCCGGGCGGCTCTCCGCCTTGACGCACCTTCCCGCGGTCGTGCTCGTGGCGCTCACGCTGGGTTTTGCCGGACTCCTCGCATGGAGCGCGGCGGTGGCGGGCTGGGTACTGGGTACCAAGTACTTCGGCGCTCCGGCGCGGCGCAAAACCGCGTGAAGGAGCCTTTGTGGCTGCCGCTCAGCAGATGCGTGGACTTGCTTGCTCTCGGTGGGCACGTCCCCCTGCAGGTACCTCCATGCGGCGATTCCGTCACTCAAGAAACGTGGCGCGGCGCGATTAACCGCGACTCAGTCAGCCCAGCACCCAGGACCCAGTACCCAGCACCCTACCATGGAGGCTTTCGATGAAACGGTTCGAATTGGCGGTGGCGGCGTTTGTGGCGACGGCCGGCGCCCTTCCGCTTGCCGCGCAGACCAACTGGGATTCTGTCGGCATCCGGACGATCCCCGCGGGGCACGGGGTCCACATGCTGGTCGGCTCGGGCGGGAACATCGCGCTGGCCGTGGGTGAGGATTTTGCCTTCGTCGTGGATGACCAGTATGCGCCGCTCAGCGAGAAGATCCTGGCGGCCATCCGGGCGGCGACCGACAAGCCGGTTCGATTCCTGGTGAACACCCACTGGCATGGGGACCACGCCGGCGGCAACGAGAAGATGGCCAAGGCCGGGGTCATCATCGTCGCCCACGACAATGTGCGGACGCGGCTGAGCACCGACCAGTTCATCGAGGCGTTCAAGTCCGCCGTCCCGGCTTCGCCCAAGGGGGCGCTGCCGTTGGTGACCTTTGCCGAGAACGTGACCTTCCATCTGGGGAACGAGACCATCCACGTGGTCCACGTGCCCCCGGCCCACACCGATGGCGACGCGATCGTCCATTTCACCCGCGCCAACACGATTCACATGGGCGATACCTTCTTCAACGGGCGCTACCCGTTCATCGATCTCTCGAGTGGGGGGTCGTTCGAGGGCGTGATTGGGGCGGTGGACGCCGCGCTGCGATATGCCAACGACAGCACGAAGATCATCCCCGGCCATGGCGCCCTGGCGACCCGCGCCGACCTGATGAGCTACCGCAGTGTGCTCGCGTCCGTGCGCGACCGGGTCGCCGCACTCATCAAACAGGGAAAAACGAAGGAGCAGGTGATCGCCGCCAAGCCCACAGCGGAGTGGGACGCGTCATGGGGCACCGGATTCATGAAGCCGGATGTGTTTCTGGGGATCGTGTACGAATCGATGAAAAAGAAATAGGCGATGGGCCAATTGCCTAGAATCGAACGGCCGCGCCAACACGGAGGGTTCTCGGCGGAACCCGCTGCAGAGTCTGGCCGTAGGCTGAGTAGGCCTCGGGATCGAGGTTGCCGTTCACCGAAGTCTGAATCTCCGAAACGGCGCTTGCCCCAAGCGCATTGAAAGCGTCCAGGCCGAATGTCACCACGGTGCGGCCAACCTCGAAGCTCCGCTCCAGGTGAATGTCGAGCAAGGTCCTCGCGGAGTACCGGAAGGTGCCGCGCGGCTCGACGAAGATCCGCTGGCCGTTGGTGGTGGAGAAGAAATAGCCCCGAATCCGCTTGGGCCGAAGCGGCATGCCGGCGGAATCGGGCAGCTCGAATTCCAGGAGGAGATCGGAGATGGTCAGGGTCGGCGTGACCCGGTCACCGGAAAAGTAGGTCAGGAACAGCCCGCCCCGGAATTGCAGCGGCAGGTTCCCGCCCGCCGCAAGCTTCAGCTCGATCTCGCTCTGATTGTTGAGATCGCCGTAGGCGTTGATCTGCTCGTTGCGGCGCACATACGGACCCGCCCCTGAAATCGTGTAATCGTCGGTTCCGGTCAGACTGTTCAGATTGCCCTTGAGGCTCGTGATGGCGGCCGATGCATGGGCCCACCAGGAGTCGTAACGCGCCGTGCCGGAGAGCTGCAGCTGGTCGAATCGGCGAGTGGCCTCCGGCACATTGGTGAGGACGTTGTCGGGCTCGTACGTGAGGGCCAGCCACCGCGCAAAGCCGTCGGGTCCCTCGAAGCCGGGCGGGATGAACTCTCCGATGGCCCCGTGCTCCAGGACCTGGGTCCGCCAGTAGATGATGTCCTCGTTCGAGACCGCCAGCGTCGGGAAGACCAGAGGCTTCCCGCCGAAGAAAATCGGGCGGAAGAAGCGGTCCTGCACCATCACGTCATGATAGATGGTGTAGTTGTTCGCGATGTTCCGGTCCACCACCGCCACCATGTTCTTGTTGCGCCGCCGCACGAACACCGCCTCGGTCTTGATCCGGCTCCCCCAGGTTTTTTCCAGCCCCACCACCGCCTGCTCGACGTAGGGCTCCTTGAAGTTCTCGACTCGCCCGACCTCGTTGAGGCGTATGGTTTGCACCCGGGCCCAATCGGCGCTGCTGTTGCGCGCTTCGGTGCTGAACGAAGTTCGCGGGTCGGCAAAGGGCGCTCCGCGGTATTCCCATCGCTCCTCATTGCTGAATACCGCGCCGCCCTCGGCGCGGTCGAAGAATGACGCGAACATGTTCTGGTGATATCGACCCCAGTGTGCCTTCGCGACGAACGACTCGTCACCGCGCAGGCTCGCCACGACGCCGATCCGGGGCTCCAGCGCGGCGTCGCGAACCGGGGTGAACCAGGTTCCATCCGGTTGCCGCAGGCGTCCGATCCAGCGGCCCAGGCGAAGCCCGGGATTGACGCTGAGCCAGGAGTTGACCCGGATGTAGTCCTGCACGAAGACGGCGCTGTTCTCGACCTTCGACGCCAGATTCGCTTCGCCTCCCCAGCTGCTTGTGATCACCTGGTTGAAAGTCCAGGTTCCGGGAAGCGCAGGATCGAAGACGGGCGGTGTCAGGCGTTCGCCGGGCCGCCAGGTCATGCCGCCGTTTCGGAGCAGCTCGTAATTCCAGGCGCCGAAGCCGTGCTCGCCCCCGACCTTCAGATGGTGCTCCAGACCGAAGCTCCCGGCATACACATCCCAATTCGCCGAGAAGGCCGTGCTCGACGGCTCCCGCCGTTCGCGGAAGGGAGCGTTCTGAAAGACGCGAGGATTGACCTCGAGCAACGTGGCCACGCCGGGAACCGCCGGGCCCGCGGAGGGTTCTCGTCGCTCGCTCCCGTCGAAACCGGCGATCTTGAGCTCGAGAAAGTTCCGGCCCGAAAAGCTCCGCTGCCACGAAAGGTTGTAAAACAGCGTGCGCGATGTTCGCTCCAGAGTCGCCGAGGGAATCTGGAAGCCGTTCTGGCCGAAGCGGTCGCCATCGGCGTCGATCCGTCCGGCCGAGGCATTCAGGATGTCGCGCCCGCCCGGCTGCCAGGTGACTTTGGCGAGCAGCTTCCGCTCCTGCTCGGCGGGACCATCGGGCACAAAGTCCCCTTCGACCTGGCGCACCTTGTTGAGTACGCGGAGGCCGCGGTCGACCAGCTGGCCGAATACCGCGAAGAAGAGCCGGTCACGGACGATCGGACCCCGCAGTTGCGCGTCGAGCTCCGCCCGATGCGAGAGCTCGGAGCCCAGCTCGGTGATCTTGAGGTTGCTGGCGTTGAGTCGCCACGATTCGCCGTTGGCGCGGACCATCCCCTGCAGCCGGTTGCTTCCCGACCGGGTGACGATGTTCACCAGGCCGCCCTGGAAGTTGCCGTACTCCGCCCCCGCACCGAGACCGCGCACCTCGATCTCCTCGATCCAGCTGGTACTCGGCTGAAGGAAATCTCCCCCGATGCCGGGATGATTCACCGCCACTCCATCGACCTGATAGTTGTTGGCCTGCGCCGTCGCGGCCCCCCAGATCTGATCGGGCCGGGCCCCCGCGGTGAAGGCCACCAGGGCCTTCGCGTCGTTTGGAAGCGGAAGCAGGTCGAGCTCTCGCGCGGTGAGACGGGTGCCGAATTCGGTGTCGCCGGTACTGATCCGCACGGCGGGGGCGCGCACCACGAGCGAATCGAGTATCCGCGCCGCCTCCGTCAGCGTGACGGCCAGGGTTTCAACCCGGCCGGCGCGGACCACGATATCGTTCACGATGACCGGCCGGAAGCCGATGCGCCGAACGGTCAGCCGGTAGGTGCCCGGTGGGAGGAAGGCGAAGCGAAAGGCCCCATCCCCCTCGGCGACGATCTGGCGCCGGGTAAATCCGTCGGGATGAACCAGGAGGAGGTCGGTCTGGCCGATGCCGGTAGTACCGGTGACCACCCGTCCTTGAATGATGCCGCTGTTGCCGGCCTGGGCGTTCAGGGGCAAAGGGAAGAGGGCCAGCGACATCGCGAAAGCGAACCATCGGATTGCCATCGAGCTACGGTACCGATAAAGGAGAGGGCGGGGAAGAGGGAAGCGGGCAGGCAACAGGCACCCGGCTGCAGGAGAAGCTTGGTTACTGCTCCCCGTTCCCTGTTGCCGGTTCCCTCTCCCCGGGCAATCGCCCGGCTTCCCGCAACGATCTTCGCAAGAGGAACTCTATCTGGGAGTTGAGCGACCGCAGCTCCGCCCCGGCCCACCGCTGCAAGGCATCGTGCAGCGCCGGGTCGAGGCGGAGGAGAAACGCCTTGCGCTCGGTCAAGTGTAGAGGGTGCCGGCGTTCACGATCGGCTGGGTGCCGCGCTCCCCGCAAAGTACCACCAGCAGGTTCGACACCATCGCGGCCTTCCGCTCGTCATCCAGATGGAGGATGTTCTTCTCGGCCAGGAGCTCGAGCGCGTTCTGCACCATGCCGACCGCGCCCTCGACGATCTTGTACCGCGCGGCGATGATCGCGCTCGCCTGCTGCCGCTGCAGCATCGCCTGGGCGATTTCCGGCGCGTAGGCGAGATGGGAGATCCGCGCTTCCTTGACCTCCACTCCCGCCTTGGCGAGCCGCTGGAGCAGCTGCTCCATCAGGTTGCCGGCGACTTCGGTGGTATGGCTGGCGAGCGCGATGGTGCCGTCCGCGTGCGAATCGTACGGATAGCTGGAGGCGAGGGTGCGCACCGCCGACTCGCTCTGCACCCGCGTGTAGTTGTCGTAGTCGTCGACCTCGAACATCGCTTCGGCGGTGTCCACGACCCGCCAGACGACGATGGCGCCGATTTCGATGGGGTTCCCGTTGGCGTCATTCACCTTGAGCTTGGCGGTTTCGAAATTCCGGGTTCGAAGCGAGATGCGTTTCTTCACGGTGAACGGGTTGACCCACCAGAACCCCGCCTCCTTCACCGTGCCGGCATAGCGGCCGAAGAGGGTGAGCACCTTGGCCTCGTTCGGCTGGTTCATCAACAGCCCGGGAAGGGTCAGCATGACCACGACGATGAGACCTATCGCGATGGCGGCGCCTCGGCCCGATTCCGCCTGCGCCACCTGGTAAAACTGCCAGCCCGCGAACCCCGTCGCCGCGACGAGGAACAGGGCCACCGGCAGGCCGGGGACCGGTCGAAGCACCTTCTCGCTGATCATTTTCTCCGCTCCGTTGGTGTGATATTGATATGATATCATTATGGTAGCATGCCGTCAAGTGCCCCTTACTCCTGGCCTTCCGATTCCAACGCCGGGGCCGGGCGACGTGTCCAACCTCGCGGGAGAAGGAATGCGGGCATCGTCACCGGAGGTCTTCCACTGCCGGCTCAACTTGCCGTGACCCAGGCCGACCTCGACCGGGACGACGTGCAGCTCGCCGCCGCGGGCGATCACGACGCATTCGAGCGGCTGTACCGGCGACACGTGGCGCGGGTAACCAGTCTGGCCCGATGGCTTCTCGACGCCGGTGAAGCGGACGACGCGGTGCAGGAGGTCTTCATCCGGGTCTGGCAGAAACTGCACACCTTTGCCGGACAGTCGGCGTTCGGTACCTGGCTGCACCGGGTGGCGGTCAACCTCCTCCTGCGCCGCCGGCAATCGCTGGGGATCAGCCGGCGCCGCCAGGTGAACGACGAGATCCCGGTGCTGGCGGCAGCCGGACCTCCGGAGCGACCGGACCTCCGCGTCGCGATCGAGCGCGCGGTGGACCGGCTGCCGGCCGGCGCAAGAGAAGTGTTCGTCCTCCACGATATGGAGGGGTACAAGCACGACGAGATCGCGGAGATGCTGGCGGTGGATCCCGGGACCTCGCGATCGCAGCTTCACCGGGCGCGGCTGCTGCTCCGGCAACAGCTCGCCACTTGAGCAGGAGGCGGCACATGTCCGATCGGTTTACCGAGCAGCTCTCGCCCTACATCGACGGCGAGCTCGACGACTTGTCGCGCGCCCGCCTGGAAAGTCACCTGGCGGAGTGTCTTGACTGCACCCGGACGCTCGCCGAGCTGCGCGCCATCGTCGCCGCGGCGCCGGAATACCAGGGCCGCGAGCCCTCGACCGATCTCTGGCCGTTGATCGAGTCGCGGCTCGGCGAGCCGGAGGTGCTTCCCCTTAATACCAACCGCCCTTCCGCCCTTCCGCCCTCCCGCCCTCCGTCCCTCTCCCGCCACCGTTTCGGCTGGCGCGAGCTCATTGCCGCGTCGATCCTGATGGCCGTGGCAGGAGGAGGATCGGTCTGGTTTGCCGTCTCCCGCGGCGGGACCGAGGTGGAGACCGCGGCGGTTTCGCCGCCGCCGCCGGACTCCACGGCCATCGGCAGCACGGTCGGATTCGCCGAGCAGGAATTCGACCTGGCGGTGCGGGATCTCGAGCAGGTGCTCGACGCGGGTCGTGACCGGCTCGACTCCGCCACCGTGCGCACCATCGAGCAGAGCCTGGTTCGCATCGACGCGGCGATCGCGGAGGCCCGCGCCGCGATCCAACGCGATCCATCCAGCTCGTATCTAAACCGTCAGATCGCCGCGAACATGCGGCGCAAGCTCAACCTGCTGCGCGTCGCAACTCAGGCGATCGCCGCGCGAACCTGACGAGGAGTCTCGCATGTTGCTTTCGACGATGGCCCTGCTGGCGGCGATGCAGGCGCAGGGATTCCAGACCGACACCACCTTCTCGGTGCCCCAGGGCACGCGGCTCCACGTCGAGACGCAGGGTGGAGACATCATCATTCGCGCATGGGACAGAAACCAGGTGCGGGTGCAAGCCGCCCACTCCCGCCGCACCCACATCGACGTCCGGATCAGGGGCGCGGTCGTGCTGCTCGAAGCGGAAGCCGACCGGGGTCCCGCCAACATGGTGGACTACACGATCACCGTGCCGGCCTGGATGTCGCTCGGCCTCGAAGGGATGTACACCGCGATCGACGTCACCGGCGTGCGCGGCGCGATCACCGCGGAGACGCTTGAAGGCGACATCACCATCAAGGGCCCGGCGGAAAGTGTGAAGCTGGAATCGGTCCAGGGCCGGATCACCGTGCAGGGGATTCGCGGGTCGACCACCATCAACACCGTCTCCGAATCGATCGAGGCGTCCGACATCCAGGGAGACATCCTCGCCGAATCGGTGAGCGGCAACATCGTGCTCCGCCGGATCGACTCCCGGGTCGTCGAAGCCGAAACCGTGAGCGGTGAGATCATCCTCGACGGCCGTATCGTGGACGGCGGGCGGTATTCCCTCCTGACCCACAGCGGGGAGCTGATGGTCACCGTTCCCGAGGGGGCCAATGCGACGATCGCCACCGCCACCGGATCGGGTGACGTACGGGCGAGCTTTCCGCTCCCTGCATCGGAGCGCCCCAGCCGCCGCCGGCAGACCTTCCGGCTGGGCAGTGGCAGCGCCACGGTGGAGCTCGAATCCTTCAGCGGGAGCATTCGACTTCTCCGGCCCGCCGAGATGGAGTCGCGGCTCGAGCGGATGATGCTGGGGCGTGAGGAGCGCGTGAAGGAAAAACAGAAGCGACCGGAGCACGATCGCGACACCTTCGATCAGGACAGGAGCTGAGCCATGCGCACCTCGATTCTCGCCGTCGCGGCGCTGGGCGCGTCCGCCACCCTCGCCGGGCAGGGCCGGCCCGACTTCGAGTTCCGCCGGGAGCTCGCTCCGGGCAAGCGGCTGGTCGTGCAGAACATCATCGGAAACGTCCAGGTGACCGGCGGCAGCGGGCGAATCGTCGAGGTCACGGCGGTCAAGAAGGCCGGCCGGCACGGTGAGCTCGAGGATGTGACGGTGGAGACCATCGAGCTCGAGAACGGCGTCGCGCTCTGCGCGCGCTACCCGGGACAGGGAAGCCGTCGCGGGCAAGGGAGCAGCGGGGAACGGGGAAGCGGGAAAGGGGAGCGGAATCCTTGCAGCTGGACCAGCTGGAACGGCAGCCACGAGCGAAACGACACCGAGCTCATCTTCACGATCCGGGTTCCCGCCGGGTTGACCCTCAGGATCGGGACGGTGAGCGGCGACCTCGCCGCCAGCAATCTCGACGGCGAGCTGGAGCTCGGCAGCGTTTCGGGCGACGTGCGGCTCGACGGCGGACGGGGCCAGCGGATCGAGCTCGAAACCGTGAGCGGCGACGTCGACCTGCTCGACGTGCGGGCGCGCGATGTGGCGGGCAACACCGTGAGCGGCGAGGTGACGTTCCGGGGCCCGATTCTGGACGGCGGTACGTACGAGTTCACCACCACGAGCGGCGACATTTCCCTCGGCCTCCCCGACCGGCCGAACGCCACCCTGTCGGCGGCAACCTTTTCGGGGCGTTTCTCGTCTGATCTGGAAACCACGCAGCAGTCCGGACGCCACCGGAGACGCCACAGCGCCACCTGGGGATCCGGCTCAGCCAAGCTCGACGTGGAATCACTCTCCGGCGACATCAGGATCACGACAAGCCCCCGCTGAGGCCCCGATGACGACCCTCTGGCAGGACATTCGCTACGCGCTTCGCAGCTTCAGGAAATCTCCCGGGTTCACGCTGACGGCCCTCGTCACCATCGCGCTCGGCGTAGGCGCCAACACCGCAATCTTCAGCGTCGTGAATGGCGTGCTGCTCCGGCCCCTGCCGCTGGGCGAGCCGGAGCGGATTGAGCTGGTCGGGCACCGCTACAAGCAGCTCAACCTCGACGCCGGTGTCTCGGGTGCCGGGTTCCGGTTTTACCAGACGCAGAATCGCGTGTTCGAGCGGAGCGCGGCCTTCACCGGCTGGGAAGCGAACCTCGCCAACAGCGGCGAACCGGTCCGCCTGGTGGGGCAGCGTGCCACGGCGGAGTACTTCGCGGCCCTGGGGGTGACGCCGCTCCTGGGCCGGGGATTCAGCGCCGACGAGGAGGTCCCCGGGGCGGACAAGGTCGTCGTGCTGAGCGAGGGCCTCTGGACCCGTGATTTTGCGCGGGATCGCGGCATCATCGGCAAGTCGCTCGTCGTCAACGGCGAGAACCACATCGTCGTGGGTGTGGTGGCCAATGGATTCCAGTTCGGCACCGACCCCATCGCCATCTGGAAGCCGCTCGCCTTCACACCCCAGGATGTCGATCCCGGCTGCTGGGGCTGCGAATGGATGGGCATGGTCGCCCGCCTCAAGCCGGGAGTCACCCCGGAGGCGGCCACGGTGGATCTCGAGCGAATGGCAAAGGCGGTGCGGGAGAACCAGGCTTCGAATCGCGATGCCGATTGGGGACTGTACTCCAGGCCGATCACCGAGGCGGTGGTCGGAAATGTCAAAGCGGCCCTCTACGTGCTGATGGGCGCGGTCGGGTTCGTCCTGCTGATCGCCTGCGCCAATCTCGCCAATCTTCTGCTCGCGCGCGCCACCGGGCGGCAGCGGGAGATCGCGATTCGGACCGCCATGGGTGCCGGCCGGGGCCGCCTGGCGCGCCAGCTGCTGACCGAGAGCGTGCTGCTTTCGGTGCTGGGCGGCGCCGCCGGACTCCTGCTGGCCTATGGCGCGGTGCAGGGGCTGGTCTCGAATAATCCGGTGAACCTTCCCCGCATGGACGCGGTCGCCCTCGATGGATCGGTGCTCCTCTTCACCGGGGGCATCACCGTCCTCCTCGGACTCCTCTTCGGCCTCGCACCGGCCATTCAGGCCGCCCGGCCCGCGCTGCACGGCATGCTCAAGGATGGCGTGCGCACCTCGCACGGGGGCTCCGGATTGCGGGCGACGCTGGTGGTTTCGGAAGTCGCGCTGGCGATCGTCCTGCTGATCGGTGCCGGGCTCATGCTCAAGAGCTTCCGTCGCTGGATCGCGGTGGACCCGGGCTTCAATCCGGCGCGGGTCCTGACGCTCAATGTGTCCCTCCCCTCCGCCAAGTATCCGACTCCCGAGCAGCGGGTGGCCTTCTACGATCAGCTTCGCCACGGGATTGCCGGGTTGCCCGGCGTCGAGATGGTGGGCGGCAACGTGGCACTCCCGATGACCAACAACAACTGGACCGGGAGCTTCCGGGTCGAAGGGTTTCAGCCTGCGCCCAACGCCAACGGCCCCTGGGGGGATTTCCGCATCGTGACGCCGGGCTATTTCGCGGCGATGGGCATCCCGGTCGAGCGGGGGCGCGAGTTCGACGAGACCGACGTGATGCAGGGGCGGAAGGTGGCGATCGTCGATAAGGTGCTCGCGGCCAAGTACTGGCCGGGCCAGGACCCCATCGGCAAGCGCCTGGGGCGCGGGGGGCCCGACGGCAATCCCGAGTGGTGGGACGTGATCGGCGTCGTCGGCCATGTCATGCAGAACAGCCCGAAGGACGACGAGCACACCCAGCTCTACCGGCCCTTTGCCCAGCAGGCCCAGGCCCAGCTCGGTTTTGCGATCCGAACCCGGGGCGACCCGCGCGCCCTCGAGCCCGCGGTGCGCAAGCTGGTGCTGGCGATCGATCCCCAGCAGCCGATCTACGATGTCCGGGCGATGGAAGAGCGGGTGTCCGGATCGTCCTCGCAGCCGCGGTTCCTCTCGCTCCTGCTCGGACTCTTTGCCGGGGTAGCGGCCACCCTTGCCGCGGTGGGGATCTACGGGGTGATGTCCTACACGGTGGCCCAGCAGACCCGCGAGCTCGGCATACGCATGGCGCTGGGCGCGGAGACGTCGAGCGTGCTCCGCCTGGTGCTCAATAAAGGACTCATCCTGGCGGGGATCGGCATCGCCCTCGGCGCCGGCGGCGCCCTGGCGCTCGGAAAGCTCGTGGCCTCCCAGCTCTTCCAGACCAAGGCGGCCGACCCGACGGTCTTTCTCGGAGTATCAGCCGGCCTCGTCGTGGTGGCGCTGTTCGCCACGCTGATTCCGGCACGCCGGGCGACGCGGGTTGACCCGATGGTGGCGCTGCGGTCGGAATGAGGTGAGAGCCGTCAGCCATCAGCCATCAGTCGACTGACGGCTGAAGGCTGAAAGCTGAAAGCTCCTGGCCGATGGCTTGTTGTTGTGCTACTATATCGGCATCTGATATACTGTCCGCCGAGCTACGACACGGGGGAGTGCCATGCCCGACCGCCTGCTACCGCTGCCTCCCGCCTGGTACCACCTCCTCCTGGCCCTGATGGAGGGGGAGCGGCACGGGTATGCCCTGATGCAGGACGTCGCGGCGGAAAGCGGCGGAAGGGTGCGGCTGGGACCCGGTACGCTGTACGGCGCGCTCAAGCGGCTGCTGGAAATCGGTCTCGTCGTGGAAAGCGGGCGGCGCCCCGACCCGCTGCTGGATGACGAGCGCCGCCGTTATTACCGACTGACCCCGATGGGACGCCGGGCACTCGCCGCGGAAGCCGCGCGCCATCTCCGACTGGTCGAGCTGGCCCGCGCCAAGCGGGTGCTTGCGAAACCGCGGACGGCATGAGGGGCCGCGAGAGCGGTTCCCGCCTGGGGGGGCTGCTGCTGCGCCTCTACCCTCGGCGCTTCCGCGAGCAGTACGGCGACGATCTGCTGTTGATCTTTCGCGATGCCTGGCGCCGCGCAGGATCGGGCCCCGGCGCCGCGCTGGAACGCCTCGGACTCGTACTCGATCTCCTTCGTGGGGCGACCGCCGAGCGGCTCGAGCGGTCACCTGCCTCCATCACCCCCACCAGAGCCCGGTTGACCATGCGCGACCTCATCTCCGAATTCCGGCAGTCGGTTCGCTCCCTGGCGCGAGTCCCCGGATTCTCCCTCGCCGTCATTCTCACGCTGGCGCTGGGGATTGGGGCCAACACCGCGATCTTCAGCGTGGTCGACGGGGTCCTCCTCCGGCCGGCGCCCTTCGCCTCCATCGATCGCCTCACCATGATCTGGGAGACCGATCGGAAGAGCGGCACGCTGCGGGAGCCCGCGTCGATTCCCGATTACTTCGACTTCCAGGAGCGGACCCGGCGCTTCGAGCGCATGGCGGCGTTCTCGCCCATTACGGTGACGGTGTCGTCCAACGCCGGCGACGCGGCCGACGCGGAGCGGCTGGCCGCGCTCTGGGTGACTCACGAGTTTCTGCCGATGGTGGGCATCACGCCGATCCTGGGCACCGGCATCACGCCGGCGCAGGACAAGCCGGGTGGACCTCTCGTCGCCCTGATCAGCGAAGGGATGTGGACCGAGCGGTTTGCCCGCAGCACCTCAGTGATCGGCTCCACCATTCGCATCAGCGATTCGCCCTTCACCGTCATCGGCGTGCTGCCGGCCTCGGCGGATTTCGGGACGCTTCAGATCCTCGGTATGGCAGCCTATCGCCGGGGCTTTGCCGACCGGGGCGGGCCCACCAGGGTCGACGTCTGGATTCCGCTCCAGGCCGACCGCGTCAATGCGAACCGGGACAACCACCCGATCTTCGTGATGGGGCGGCTCACGCCCGGTGCGAACGCGGCGCAGGGTCAGGAAGAGATGACCGCGATCACGGCGGACCTGGAACGCCTGTACCACGCAGCGAACGATGCCCGCGGCGCGCACGTCGAGCCGCTTTCGGCCGTCGTATTCGGAGGCGTCAAGCCCGCGCTGCTCGTGCTGATCGGGGCGGTGGGTCTGGTGCTGCTGGTCGCATGCGCCAACGTGGCCAACCTCCTGCTGGCGCGCGGTGCGGTGCGGGCCCGCGAGGTGTCGGTCCGCGCGGCGCTGGGCGCCAGCGTCGGCCGGCTGACCCGGCAATTCCTGGTGGAAAGCGCCGTGCTCACCGGATCCGGCGCGCTGGTGGGCATCCTGCTTGCGCTCGGCGGATTGCGCGTGCTGCTCGCGCTGGCGCCCGCCAGCATTCCCCGAGTCGGTGCAGTAGGAATCGATGCGCGCGTGCTCGCGATCACGCTGGTGCTGACCGCAGTGGTCGGGGTGGTATTCGGATTGGTCCCGGCCATGCAGGCCCGCCGGCGCGGGGCCGACCTGCACCTGCAGTCGGAATCGGCGCGAGGCGCGTCCTCCGGGCGGGAGCACCGCCGGTTCCGTTCCGGACTGGTCGTCGCGGAGCTGGCCCTCGCGGTGGTCCTGATGGTCGGCGCCGGGCTGCTGATCAAGAGCTTGTGGCGGTTGTATCAAGTCGATCCCGGTTTCCAGGCCGAAGGAGTGCTCAAGGCGGAATTCCAGCTGCCGGCCCAGTATCCCCAGCGGCGCTCCGACTGGCCCCGGTGGCTGGAGATCCGGCGCTTCGGTGAGGAAGTCCAGCGCCGCGTGGCGGCCATTCCCGGGGTTGCGAGCGTCGCGATCGCCGGAGCTCATCCGCTCGAGGCCGGATACACCAGCTCCATCGTGGTGGTCGGGAAGGAAGCCGAGGCCGCCGACTGGCCCGAGCCGTCCATCCGGCTGGTGGACTCGGGATACTTCCGCACCATGCGGGTACGCCTGGCCAGCGGCCGGGCGTTAAACGACGATGCGGAGGCTCCGCCGGTGGTCGGGCTCAACGAGGCGGCGCGCGAGCGGTTCTTCGGGACCCAGGATCCGATGGGACACCGCGTGCGGCTCTGGGGAATCGAGCGCACCATCGTGGCCGTGTTCGCCAACGAGCGATTCCACGGTCTGGCGCAGGACGCGTCGCCGGCGCTCTACCTCCCTGCGAGCCAGGCACCGATCCCGAACGGCAGCATCCTGGTTCGGGTGAATGGAGATCCATCCTCGATCGCAGGGGCGCTGCGGAGCGCGGTGCGCGAAGTGGATCCGACGGTGCCGCTGCACGCGATCGAGCCCCTGACGGTGACGCTGTCCCAGACTACCGCGCAACGCCGATTCACGATGCTGGTGCTCGGCGTCTTCGCGGCGATTGCTTTGGTGCTCGCGATGGTGGGCGTGCATGGCGTGCTGAGCTACACCGTCGCGCAGCGGACCCGCGAAATCGGCATCCGAATGGCTCTGGGCGCGGACCGGGAAAGCGTGCGCGGACTGGTGCTGGGCCAGGGGGTCCGCCTCGTGTTGGTGGGCCTCGGGATCGGCGTGGCCGGTGCCCTCGCCACGGCGCGACTGCTGAGCACGCTCCTCTACGGCGTGAGTCCCAGCGATCCGGCAACTCTGGGTGCGGTGGCGCTGGGTCTGGGTGCGGTGGCGCTGCTGGCGAGCTGGCTGCCGGCGCGGAGGGCGGCGCGGGTGGATCCGGTGGCGGCGCTGAGGGCGGAATAGTGGTCAGTGGTCAGTGGTCAGTGGTCAGTGGTCACGAAGCGGTTTTGCGGCGGAGTGCGTCGCGCAGCCCGCTTAGCATCCGTCCGGTTTCATCGCCCAGCTCGCGCGATCTCTTGAGTCTCAATTCCGTAGCGTATTTCAGCAGCTGGCTTACATCAAGGTAGGTTTGCAACTCCCGCAGGGATCCAGCGGCAATCGAGAGGAAGCGCAAGAAGTCTCTCGTCGTACCGCGTTCCTGTCCCTCAGCAATGTTTGCGGGAATCGAAATGACAGCTCGTCTCATCTGGGCGACCAGCCCGTACATCTCCCGCTTGGGGAATTGTTCCGACAGGCCGTATGTCTCTTGAATGAGTTGCATTGCTCGCTGCCATACGAGGAGGTCGCGGTACGAGCGGACACGAGGCTTCGCAATTGGGGCCACAACGCAATCTCTGGGTACAGATTGCCATGATTGTGATCAAGTATCCGCGGTACGCATCCAGATTGCGCAGGCTCTGACCACTGACCACTGACCACTGACCACTGACCACTAACTGCCACCCGCTGACCCCTTGACAGACCACCAGCTACCCCTCAATATCTCTCCTGAACACTTCAGGGGAACCGCATGCCCCGCGCCGAACTCGATCTCCTCCAGGGCACCCTCGACGTCCTCGTGCTCAAGGCCCTCTCCTGGGGCGCCCGGCACGGCCACGCCGTCGCCACCTGGATCCGCGCCACCACCGAGGATGATCTCAATATCGAGGATGGCGCGCTCTACACCGCGCTGCATCGCCTCGAAAAGCGGGGACTGATCGAAGCCGAGTGGGGTCTCTCCGACAACAACCGCAAAGCCAAGTACTACGAGCTGACCGACGGCGGCCGCCGGGAGCTGCGCCAGGAAGCCGACCGGTGGTCGCGCTACGCCGGGGCGGTGTTCAAGGTGCTCCGCGCCACTCGCGTCGCGGCGGCCAGGTAACGGTGGCTTTCCCGGCGTTGCGGCGCCTCTTCCGCCTGGTCGGGCGGCCGCCCGCGATCGAGGAAGAAATCGAGCAGGAGATCGGCTTTCATCTCGATGAAGAAATCCGGGCGCTGCTCGCACAGGGGTACACCCGCGACGAGGCCGAGGAGACAGCGCGCCGGCGCTTCGGCAGCATCGTGGGCACGCGCAGGGCCCTCGCACGGATCGATCGGGAGCGACGCATGCGGGAACGACGAGCCGACACGTTCGAAGATCTGATGCAGGACGTTGGGTACGCGCTCAGGGGCTTTCGCCGCCAGCCCGGATTCGCCGCGCTGGTCGTGCTCACCCTCGGACTCGGCATCGGGGCCAATGCCACGATGTTCGGCGTCATGGATCGCCTGCTCCTGCGGCCGCCCGCTTTCCTGAAGGATCCGGACCGCTCCGGACGGGTCTACATTCGCCGCCCCCGGGGTGACGGCACCGAGCGGATCGACAACAACATCAGCTACAAGCGCTACCTCGATCTTGCCGCATCCCGGAGCCTCGAAGCCTCGGCGGCGTTCTTCGACGACCAGGAGCACGTGGTCGGTGCCGGCGAGAACGCGCGGCAGCTCGATGTCTCGCTGGTCAGCGCAAGCTTCTGGCCGATGTTCGAGGTCGTGCCCACCCTCGGGCGCTTCTTCGGTGAAGCGGAGGATCGCACTCCGGGCGGGGTTCCCGTCGTGGTGCTCGGCTATGGATTCTGGCAGTCTGAGTACGGTGGCGACCCCTCGGTCATCGGCAAGCAACTGCTCGTGGGTCCACGGTCATACACCGTGATCGGCGTGGCGCCTCGGGGGTTCACCGGCATGTCGGCCAGGCCGGTCGTGGCGTTTGTCCCGATCACCGCCGCCGCGTTCGACGAGTTCGGCGACCGCTATTTCGCGACCCACAACATGTCCTGGCTCGAGATCCTGGCTCGCCGCAAGCCGGGGGTGACGGCGGAAGCCGCCGATGCCGACTTGACGCGTGTCTTCCAGCAGGAGCTCTCGACCATTCCCGGGAACCGCCCCGACGCGATCGCGCGGTCGAGGGCCGAGCTCGCCTCCGCGCTGTATCAGCGGGGGCCGAAGCGAAGCGATGACGCGAGAGTGGCGACCTGGCTCGCCGGGGTCGCCGCCATCGTGCTGCTGATCGCCTGCGCCAACGTCGCCAACCTCCTGCTCGGGCGCGCACTGCGCCGTCGCCGTGAAATCGCGGTGCGCATCGCCCTCGGTGCGGGTCGCCGCCGCCTGCTCCGGCAACTTCTCACCGAGAGCTCGTTGCTGGCGCTCACGGGCGGCGCCGCCGGCCTCCTCATCGCGCATTTCGGCGGCGGTGTCTTTCGGCGGGCGCTGCTGCCGGGAGTCGACTGGTCCGCGGTTCCGCTGCTCGACCCTCGGATGCTCCTTTTCGCCGCCGCGATGGCGGTACTCACCGGCAGCCTCACCGGATTGCTCCCGGCCTGGCACGCGGGACGCACCGAGCTCACCGAGTCGCTCAAGGCCGGGGGACGGGAAGGAAGCAGGTCGCGCGCCCGCCTGCAGTCGGGGCTTCTGGTGGCCCAGGCCGCCCTCTCGGTCATGCTTCTCGTCGGAGCGGGACTCTTTGTCCGAAGCCTGCGGAACGTCCACTCGGTCGATCTCGGCTATGAAGCATCACGGTTGATCGTCGTGCAGCCCAGCATGCGGGGCGAACGCCTCACCCCGGCGGAGCGTGCCGCGCTGACCCGCCGGCTGCTCGACCGGGCCCGAGGAATTGCCGGCGTCGAGAAAGCCACGCTCACATTCGGGGTTCCCTTCTGGCGGAGCAGCACCATCGATCTGTTCGTGCCGGGCCGCGATTCGCTGAACGGTCTCGGCGCGTTCTACCATAACCCGGTGGCGGAGGACTACTTCGAGACGACCGGCACGGTGATCCTGCGGGGCCGGCCGCTCTTGCTGGCGGACCGGTCGGGACCGGCGCGGGTGGCGGTCGTCAGCGAGATGCTTGCGAACACGGTCTGGGCCGGCGCCGACGCGATCGGCCAGTGCGTCAAGGTGAACGCGGACACGATGCCCTGCACCCAGATCGTCGGGATCGCCAAGGATGTCCGCTGGGGCAGCCTGGGCGACGAGGACCGGATGCAGATCTACGAGCCGATGAGCCTCGACGACTCGGGGTGGCTGTTCGTCCGGACCGCCGGCGACGCCGCGCGGCTGAGCGAGCCGCTACGAAAAGAGTTGCAGCGCCTGATGCCCGGAGCGGCCTACGTGAACGTCCGCCTCGTGAGCGCCACCCTCGACCCGCTGCTCCGCCCCTGGCGCCTGGGCGCCACGATGTTCACGCTCTTCGGCGTACTGGCACTGGTGGTTGCGTCCGTCGGCTTGTACGGCGTTATCGCCTACAGCGTCACCCAGCGCACCCATGAAATGGGCGTACGGGCCGCGCTGGGCGCCAAGCGGGGGGACCTGCTGCGTCTCGTCGTCGGCGAAGGAATGCGGATCACGGCCATCGGTATCGTGCTCGGCGCCGCGCTCGCCCTCGCGGCCGGGAGGTTCCTCGCGGCGCTCCTCTTCGGCGTGACCGCGCACGACCCCGGCACCTTTGTCATGGTGGCGGCGGTTCTCCTCGCCGTGGCGGGTATCGCGAGCGTGATCCCCGCCTGGCGGGCCGCGCGGGCCGACCCGACATCGGCGCTCAGGGCGGATTGATTCGATGAGCCGCCTCCCGGGACCTCGCAGGCTGTTCGGACTGGTGGGCCGGCGCGCGCCGATCGAACAGGAAATCGACGCGGAGCTCGAATTCCATTTCCGGACCGAGGTCGAGTCCCTGATGCTGCGGGGATGCTCCGCCGAGGCGGCGGAGGCCGAAGCGCGACGGCGGTTCGGCGATTTGCGGCGAACCCGCGCCGAGCTCGCGCGGATCGATCGGGGCCAACGAGCAAAGGAGCGTCGCGTGAGCCGGATGACGGATCTCACTCAGGATATCGGGTATGCGCTGCGAGGCTTCCGGCGCCAGCCGGGGTTTGCCCTCGCGATCGTGCTCACCATCGGGCTCGGGATCGGCGCGAACTCCGTCATGTTCGGCCTGGTGGACCGGCTGCTGCTCCGGCCGCCGGCACATGTCCGCGATCCGAATGCGGTCGCCCGGTTCCAGCTCACCGAGTCCGATGGTGCGCTGGGCCGGTCATGGATCAACGAGAGCATGGCCTGGCGCACCTATCTCGACCAGAAGAACCACGCCACCTACTACTCCGAGATCGCGGCGTACTTCACTCACCGCGACATGCCGCTCGGCCGGGGCGACGCGGCGACCAAGGCGAGGGTCGTGCTCGCGACGCCGTCGTATTTCCGCTTGCTCGGCGTGGGGCCCGCTCGTGGCCGGCTCTACACCGACCAGGAGGACCGGGCCGGCGCGACGGAGGCGGTCGCGGTGGTGAGCTGGCGATACGCAAGGCGGACCTATGGCGCGGCGGCTCCGGCCCTGGGCAGGCAGTTGTACCTCGGCAGCCAGAGCTACACCGTGATCGGCGTTGCGCCGGAGGGCTTCAATGGGGTCGACCTCAACGCGGTCGACGCCTGGATTCCCTTCCACGCCGGGGCCCAGGATGTGGTGGGCAGGAGCGGGGAGTGGCGCGAGACCTACAACTGGCAATGGCTCAACATTCTCGCCCGCCTCAAGCCCGGCGTCTCCCGCGCGCGGGCGTCGGACGAGGCGACCAGGGTTCAGCGCGCGGCGGTTGAAAAGATTCCCGATGTCGATCACAGCGCGCGGGCCGCGTTGGTGTCACTCTCAGGGTTCGATCGCGAAGCGGTTTCCCACGCGCGGGAGCGAGTCGCGCTTTGGCTCGCCGGCGTCTCTCTGGCGGTGCTCCTGATCGTCTGCGCCAATGTCGCCAATCTGCTCCTGGCCCGCGCGGCCAGCCGGCGGCGGGAGATTGCGGTACGTCTGGCACTCGGCGTCGGGCGGTTCCGCCTGATGCGCCAGTTCCTGGTCGAAAGCCTCCTGTTGGCGCTCGGCGGCGGCGCGGTGGCGCTCCTCGCCGCCCGATGGGGCGGCGATCTGTTGCGTGCGACCCTGCTTCCGACAGTCACCTGGGTGGATAGCCCGCTCGATTGGCGAGTGGCGACCATCACCGGGCTGGCCGCGCTGGTTACCGGGCTGTTGACCGGGGCGGCACCGGCGATTCAGGCCAGTCGTCCAGCCATCACCAGCGCGCTCAAGAGCGGCGCCGCCGAGAGCGCGTCGCCGCGATCACGCCTCCGAACCGGTCTCCTCGCGGCGCAGGCGTGCCTCTCGCTCATGCTCCTGGTGGGAGCCGGCCTGTTCGTGCGGAGCCTGTGGCGGGTGGTGAATACCGACATCGGCTACGTGGCGAGCAATCTGCTGGTGGCCGATGTGGACCTCACGCTGGCCGGAGTGCCCAGGGCGTCTCAGCACGATTTTTACGACCGGGCGCTGGAGCGGATGCGGGTCCTGCCCGGGGTTGCGGCCGGGAGCCTGGCCATCAACAGCCCTTTCTGGACGATGAACAGCACCCGGATCCGGCTCACCGACCGCGATTCGACGCCGAGAGTGCCCACCGGGGGTCCGTACTACAACGGCGTCACCCCGGAGTACTTCACGACGCTCGGAATGCGCCTGGTCAAGGGCCGCGGGTTTGCCGAATCGGACCGGGCCGGGTCGGCGCTGGTGATGGTGATCAACGAGCGGATGGCGGAGTTCTTCTGGCCCCGGGGCGAGCCACTGGGCAAATGCGTCAAAATCGGGGCCGACAGCTTGCCCTGTGTCGAAATCGTCGGCGTGGTCGCCAATGCGCGGGTGAACGCGATTCAGGAGGAGCAGGTCGCGATGTATTACGTCCCCCTCTCGCAGTCGGTCGTGTTGGGGATGAACCAGGATCGAATGCTCTTCCTCAAGACTCGCGGCAATCCGGCTGCGGTGGTGCCCCTGGTGCGGCACGCCTTCAACGAGATGGCCGCCAATCTTCCCCTGGCAAACGTCCGCACCTTCCAATCGCAGATCGACCCCGAGATTCAGCCCTGGCGGCTTGGCGCGGCGATGTTCGGAGTCTTCGGGGGGCTGGCGCTTCTGGTGGCCGCCCTCGGGCTCTATAGCGTGATGTCCTTCACGGTGGTGCAGCGGACCCGGGAGTTCGGCATTCGTTCCGCGCTGGGCGCATCGGCGCGCCAGATCGTTCGCTCGGTGCTCCGCGACGGCCTGGCTGTTGTGGTCCTGGGCATGGGGATCGGTGCGCTGGTTGCGCTCTTTGCCGGAAAGCTCCTGGCGCCGCTGCTGTATCAGACCTCGCCGCGTGACCCGCTGGTTTTCGTCGTGGTGATCGGAACGTTGCTGCTGGCGTCAGTCGGGGCGGTCCTCATCCCGGCGAGGCGGGCGACGCGGGTGGATCCCGTGGTGGCGTTGCGGTCGGACTAGTGCCTAGTGATCAGTGATCAGGGGTCAGAACTGCCCGGGTGCTCCGCATCCGGGCTGTTCTGCGTCATATTGCACTGACCCCTGACCCCTGACCCCTGACCCCTGACTCCTGAGCCCTCACGCCATGCCCCTCCCCGCCCGCCACACCGCCCCCAAGATTCTCCATCACATGACGACCACGACCTTTACCCTGGAGGGATACACCGTCGTCCAGACCCTGGGTGTCGTCATGGGCATCACCGTTCGATCCC
>Ga0184615_10000264_pt1 | contig 31962 bp, 25 predicted proteins | sample PLM4_65_coex_FD_133134 | JGI IMG/M metagenome (GOLD analysis project Ga0184615, IMG submission 133134) | Groundwater sediment microbial communities from an aquifer in East River, Colorado, USA - PLM4_65_coex | ecosystem: Environmental > Terrestrial > Soil > Riparian zone | place: USA: East...
ACGGTTCCGAGCGTTCTGCCGGCGCTTCGCCGAGCCAATGTCGGCGCATCGCGGTGGAGGATTCAGCTGGGCGGGAAGTACACCTTCTAGGGAGCTAGGGAGCTAGGGAGCTAGGGAAAAGCACGAGGGGGCCGGCATCGCGCCGACCCCCTCTTGTTGTTCCCCTAGCTCCCTGACTCCCCAGCTCCCTAAGTCCTTACTCTCACCAGCAACCACCCCCCGATCCCCAGAAACACGAGATTCGGCACCCACGCCGCCGCGGTGGGATTGATCACCCCCGAGGCCCCGACCGCCTGGGAAAGGTTGATCATCAGCAGGTAGACGATGGTGGTGCCGAGGCTGATCGCGATACCCACCGCGGGCCCGGCCCGCGGCGCCGAGACCGCGAGGGGCGCCCCGAAGAGGGCGATAATCAGGCACGCGGCGGGAAGCGCCAGCTTTACCGCGCGCTGCACCTCGAGCTTTTTGGTATCGTTGCCCGAGTTCCGCAGCGTCCCGATGTATCGTCCCAGCTCGGCGAACGTCATCTCCTCGGGATTCTTCGGCTCGATCAGCAGGTCGCGGGGTCCCTCGGTGATGGCCGGCAGCCGGAGCTCGGCGAATCGCATCGTCAGCGCCTCGTCGCCGGGGAGCATCTGGATACTCGCCCCGCGCCGGAACGCCCAGCTGCGGGTCTTCGAGTCCCAGCGGGCGCTGTCGGCGGTCACGGCATAGGTCGGCATCGTGTCGTTCCGAATCGTGCGCTCGAGCACGACCTGCTGCATCGCGTTGTCCGCGGTATTGAGCTGGCGGATGGTGTAGACCCACCCGCTCGCCGCCCGAAAGACGAAATTGATGCGGGTGGTGACGTTCCGCGCCTGGCGTTCTTTCTGCAGCTCCATCTGCCTGGTGGTCGCTTCGGTCGCCCATTCCCCGATAAAAAAGCAGAGCACCGCCGCGAGCGCCGAGGCGAGGAAGAGCGGCCGGGCGAGCCGGTGAAAGCTGATTCCGCCGGCCTTTGCGGCGGTGATCTCGGAATTGCGGGCCAGCGGACCCACGGTGAAGACCGCGGCAAAGAGGGCCGCCGCGGGCATCATGATCGCGATGTTCTGCGGAAGGGAATAGACGTAGCTCAGCGCGATGGTTCCCGGGGTGAGCTGCCGGTCGAGGAGGCGCCGCAGGTTGTCGGTGACCTGGGTCAGCACCGAGACGATCGGCAGCCCGATCGCGGTGAGGAGAAACACCCGGAGCCATTGGCCCAGGACGTATCGCGAGAGGAGCCGCATCAGGCGCCCGTCCGCCGGCGGCGAAACCAGCCGGTGAGCAACTCGACCAGGTCGCCGAGGTCGCCGCCCCGGGTGGAGCCGAATTCCTTGTTGACCCGGAAGAGGCCGAATATTCCGGCGATCAGCACAACCATGTTGGGGAACCACATGGCCAGTGCCGGGGAGATCACTCCGCGATCGGCGAGCTGCTCGCCGGCGGTGAGCGAGACGTAAAACAGGGCGAAGATCACCAGGCTGGCGCCGATGACCAGGCCGATGCCGCCCCGCGGAAACCGGAGCGCGAGCGCGATGCCGATCAGCACGAAGCTCAGGCAGGCGATCGAGAGGGTGAACTTCTTGTGGATTTCCACCTTGAACTGGTTGACGTCGCGGGTCGCAAAGGCGGCTTCGTCCCGGGCGACGCTCACATCGGAGATGGTGGACAGGGCGGCGCGGAGCGGGCCGGTGACGCGCGGCGCGGAGTCAGCCGCACCCGCCTGCGCCTCTGCGGGGCGAGGCAGGATGAGCCGGCCGATCGCGCGCTCGAGGCGCCTCCAGGCGCCGCAGCTCGGGACCACCGCGTCCTCTTGCGGCGCCGGCGGCTCCGGCACGGCGAAGAGCTGGAGCAGAGCGCGCAAGTCGTTCTCGGCGAGGATCCGCCGCCGGACCGCGGAGCGGGCCACTTCCTTTTCGGAGGCCGCGACGCGGTCCATCATCTCGCAGGTCGTCATTTCGCGGTCGCCCTTGCCGACGCTACCGAAGCTTTCCTGGAACGCGTTCTGAATATTCCGGACGTTGATCGTATTCACCGAAAAGTGGGTGACCTGCACCGTCGCCGGCTCGGCGGTCTTGTATTCGTGGGCGTGCCCGTCGTACAGCTGGAGCACCAGGTCCTTGCCGCCCTCCTCGAAGGCCATGTAGCCGCTGTCGGCATAAATCATCCGCCGCCCGTCCGGGGGACTCATGTCGTAGATGACGATTTCCCGCATCCGCCCGCTGCCCGGCTCAATCCGGTTGGCCTGCAGCACGTACAGGGAGCCGGGGATATTGTTCATCACCGTCTCTTTGAGCGCGAAGGTCGGCTTCTTCCGGCTGATGTCGTTCTGCAGGTTGAGCAGCCGCAGGTTGGTGCGCGGGAGGATCTGGTCGATGAAGATGAAGTTCGTCAGGGCCAGCAGCAGCCCGGTGACGAACACCGGGCGGACCATCTGGGGGACGCTGATGCCGCTCGCCCGCATGGCGGTGATCTCGTTATCGATGCCGAGCTGGCTGAATCCGTACAGCACAGCCACCAGAATGGCCATGGGGAGGGTGAGCGCGACGATGAAGGGGATGAACAAGAGCAGCACTTCGACAATGACGCCGGCCGGCAGCCCCTTGCCGACCAGGTCTCCGAAACGACGGGAGAGCTGATTGAGCATCAGCATGCCGGTCAGGGCGGCCCAGGCGAAGACGAAGGGGCCGACGATGGAGCGAAGGATGTGGCTGCGCAACAATCGCATGCCGTAAACCTAAGAGGGATCAGTGGTCAGTGGTCAGTGGTCAGTGAAAGGGCTTGCCCCTTCCCCTGGCCGCGACGCCCTCTTACTTCTCAACTCTGACCCCTGACCCCTGACCACTGGCCACTGACTATGCGAACACTGCTCGCGACGATCGTGCTTTTGGCCAACTGCGAGGGGGCCCCTCCTCCGCCCCGGGAATTCGACGGCGCGCAGGCGCTCCGGTACATCGAGACCCAGCTCGCCTTCGGCCCCAGGATTCCCGGGAGCCCCGGCCACGTCAGGATGGCCGGCTGGCTCGACAGTCTCCTGCGCACTCGCGCCGACACGGTAGTCGTCCAGCGATGGACTCACGTCACCCGGGCCGGCGATTCGCTTCCGATGGTGAATATCCTCGCCCGCTTCAAGCCGACCGCCACGAGCCGGGTGCTCTTTCTGGCGCATTGGGACACCCGTCCGCGCGCCGACGCCCCGGGAAGCCGGGATACCACGCTGCCGGTTCCCGGCGCCAACGACGGCGGCTCGGGGGTGGCGATTCTTCTCGGCATGGCCGACGCACTCAAGAAACTGCCCCCGCAGACCGGCGTCGACCTCCTCTTCGTCGACGGAGAGGACTACGGCAGCTTCGACGCTGGCCAGGATCAGGACGTCCTCATCGGCTCCCGCTATTACGCGGCCAACCTCCCCCCGGGCGAGCGTCCCCGCTACGCCGTGCTCTTCGACATGGTTGGTGACCGGGACCTCCGGATCCCGCGGGAGGGGAATTCGGTGACCGGCGCGCCCGACGTGGTGGAGATGGTCTGGGCCCGGGCGAAACAGATCGGTCACGGAGACATTTTCGTCGCGGCGGACTTCGGACCGACAATGGACGATCACGTTCCCCTGCAACAGGTGGGAATCCGGGCCATCGACCTCATCGATCTGGACTTCGGTCCGGAGAACAGCTGGCACCATTCTCCGGACGACACGATCGACAAAGTGAGTCAGGCGAGTCTCCAGGCGGTGGGCGACGTCGCAATGGCCCTGGTCCGGACGACGAAAGCGTGAACGGCCTTTTTCGATGGGTGGCGCGTACGGCGGGTGTCGCTCCTCGACGAGTATCGGTTACCCTCAGTTCATGTCCCGGGAACCCCGCGCGGTCCTCCTCCTCCTTGGCCTCGCGGTGCTGGGCCATGCCGCCCGCCTTGTCCTGGGACGTCCGCGCGATCCACCGGGGCAGCTGCTTGCAACGGCGCCCTCCGCCGACCCGGCGCGCCACCGCGCTCGCACCGAGCGGTTGGCCCTCCCCCTTCGTCCGGGGGAGAAGGTGGACTTGAATACCGCAGAGGCGGACGAGATCGCCCGTCTTCCGCGGATTGGCATGTCACTGGCAAAGCGTATCGTCCGGGACCGGAGCAGCCGGGGGCCTTTTCGGGGACTGGACGAGCTGGATAGGGTCCCCGGCGTCGGACCTGCGCTCCTGGCCCAGGTATCGGACCAGGTGTCCTTCGGGGGAACCTGGCTGGCAGAGGCCCCCGGCGAGAACGGTGCAAATACCCGCACTCTCGGGGTTTACGCCGCTCCTCCCTTGGCGTCCTCGGGAGCTCCGGTCGACCTTAACTTGGCCTCCCACGCGGACCTGGAAGCCCTGCCCGGCATCGGCAAAGCCAGGGCCCGCGCGATTCTGGCATATCGCCGGAGCCATGGGTCATTCGCCGCAGTGTCGGATCTTGGGCGGGTACCAGGGTTGAGTCAGTCGCTGGTGGACCGGATCGCGCCGTACCTGACGGTGCGGTAAGAGGCAAAGTGGCAAAGTGGCAATGAGGCAAAGGACTTACCTGGAGGTTAGCTGGCAGGCATGACGACGGCCGCACTCCCTACCGATCGCCTGGGTGATATCCTGGTCAAGGAAGGGCTGCTTTCGCGCGAAAAACTCGCGCAAGCGCTCACCGAGCATCGCTCGTCCGGGATGCCGCTTGGATTCGTCATCGTCAAGCAAGGACTCGTGCCCGAAGTGGAGATCACCCGGATCGTGGCGCGCCAGCTCCGCGTCCCCGCGGTCGATCTGGCCCGCTTCGAAGTGGACGCCAAGATCCTGAAGCTGATTCCTTCGGACATCGCCAGACGCCACATCGTGCTCCCGCTCAAACGGGAAGGCCGGACCCTGACGGTGGCGATGTCCAATCCCACCGACCAGGTGTTGTTGCAGGAGCTCCGGTTCATCACCCGGTACGACCTCTTTCCGGTTTTCGCGGGCGAGTACACGCTCCGGACGCTGATCGACAAGTACTACGACTCGTCCGACATGGCGCTGCAGAGCATCCTGAAGGACATGGAGGGACTGGCCGAGGACGTCGAAGTCCTCGCGGAGCAGGACGAGGAGGCCGCGTCCCAGGCGCAAATCGACGACGCGCCGGTCGTGAAGCTGATCAACGGCCTTCTGACCGACGCGGTGCAGCGGGGCGCCAGCGACATTCACGTCGAGTCGTTCGAGCACGAGATGCGTGTGCGCTACCGGATCGACGGCGCGCTGACCGAGGTGATGAAGCCGCCCAGCCGGATGAAGGCCGCGCTGATCTCGCGGATCAAGATTCTCTCCCAGCTCAACATTGCCGAGCGGCGGGTGCCCCAGGACGGGCGGCTCAAGCTCAAAATGGGCAACCGGGTGATCGACTTCCGGGTGTCGACCCTTCCCTGTCTGTTCGGGGAAAAGATCGTGCTCCGCATCCTCGACAAGGGCAACCTCACCCTCGATTTGAGCACGTTCGGGTTCGAGCCCAAGGCCGAAGCCGATCTGATGAAAGCGATTCTGAACCCGTACGGGATGGTGCTGGTGACGGGACCGACCGGATCGGGCAAGACCACGACGTTGTACTCGGCGCTGCAACGGATCAATACGATCGATACCAACATCATGACCGCCGAGGATCCGGTCGAGTACAACCTGCACGGGATCAACCAGGTCCAGGTGCGGACCGAGATCGGGCTGACATTCGCCGCGTCGCTGAGAGCGTTCCTCCGGCAGGACCCCAACATCATCATGATCGGTGAGATCCGGGATCTGGAAACAGGCGGCATTGCGATCAAAGCCGCGCTCACCGGGCACCTCGTCCTCTCCACGCTCCACACCAACGACGCGCCGAGCACGGTGACCCGACTCATCGACATGGGCATCGAGGCGTTCAACGTCTCGGCGGCGGTCAACCTGGTGGTGGCCCAGCGCTTGGTCCGGCGGACCTGCAAGGAATGCAAGGGTCCGGTGACCTACCGGCCGGAGGAACTCAAGTCCCTTGTCACCCCGGGCATGAATATTGACCAAATAACGGCGCTTCCCTTCATGAAGGGCCCGGGGTGCGAAAACTGCGGCGGCAGCGGTTATCGCGGCCGAGCGGGCATTTACGAGGTCATGGCGATCTCCCCGGAGCTCCGTCGCATGGTCCTGCGAGGGGCCTCGGTGGCCGAGATCCGTGACATGGCGGTGGCGGAGGGGATGCTGACGCTTCGGATGGACGGCATCAAGAAGATCGAGAAGGGTGTGACCACCCTGGAAGAAGTCGTCAAGGAGACGTCCGCATGACCTTGAATTTGCGAGCCCTGTTGCAGGAAATGATCGAGCACGACGCCTCCGACCTCCATATAACGGCGGGGGAGCGGCCCAAGCTGCGGGTCGACGGCGACATCACCAACTCCTCGGTCGAGACGGTGCTGACGCCGAAGGACACGCTCCAGCTTGCCTACTCGGTGCTCACCGAGCAGCAGAAGAAGCGTTTCGAGTTCGAGGACGAGCTCGACTTCTCCTTCGGCATCCAGAACCTGGCCCGCTTCCGCGGCAACGTGTTCAAGCAGCGGGGTTGCGTGGCGATGGTGCTCCGGATGATCCCCTTCAGTGTGCGGACCTTCGAAGACCTGGGGCTGCCGCCGGTGGTGGCGCGCCTCGCCGAGCGGCCGCGCGGCCTCATTCTGGTGACCGGCCCCACCGGTTCGGGCAAGAGCACCACGCTCGCCGCCATGATCGACAAGATCAACCGCGACCGGAAAGGCCACATCATCACCGTCGAGGATCCGATCGAGTTCATCCACCGTCACCAGAACTGCATCGTCAACCAGCGGGAAATCGGCACCGACACCAAGAGCTTCGCGTCGGCGCTCAAGTACGCGCTCCGGGAAGACCCCGACATCATCCTGGTGGGCGAAATGCGCGATCTGGAAACGATCGCGGCGGCCCTCACGATCGCGGAGACGGGCCACCTGGTGCTGGCCACGCTGCACACCAATTCGGCGGCCGAGTCGATCAACCGGATCATCGACGTCTTTCCGTCGACGCAGCAGTCCCAGGTGCGGGCCCAGCTCGCTTTCGTGCTGGAGGGCGTGCTGACCCAGACCCTGCTGCAGAAGGCCCGGGGCAAGGGCCGGATGATGGCCTGCGAGATCATGGTCGCCACGCCGGCCATCCGCGCGCTGATCCGGGACGACAAGGTCCACCAGATCTACTCCGCGCTGCAGTCGGGCAAGAAGCACGGGATGCAGACCATGGTGGACGCGCTCTACCAGCTCTACATGAACCGGGAAGTGTCGAAGGACGAGTGCCTGCGGGCGTCGAGCGACGTGAACGAGTTCCTCCGGGCCATCGGGGAGAAGCCGCTCGAGGAGCAGGGCATCGCAACGATGGATAAGGCAGGCGCGGCGATGAGCCGCCGCTAACCGGGACAAGGGATACCGACTATGGCGCAATACGAATACACCGCCAAGAACGCCACCAGCGGCCAGATCCTGAAGGGGACGATGGACGTCCCCAGCCGGGACGAGGTCATTGCGTTCATCCGGAAAAACCGGATGATCCTGGTGAGCGTCCGCGAAGCCCCGAAACAGCTCAGTTTCAAGCTGCCCGGGGCCGGGGTGAAGACCCGTGACGTGGTCATCTTCACCCGGCAGTTCGCGACGATGATCAACGCCGGCCTTCCGCTGGTCCAGTCGCTCTCGATCCTGGCACAGCAGACCGAGAACCAGACCCTGAAGGACATTACCAAGGCCGTCGTCTACGACGTCGAGGCCGGCAACACCCTCGCAGACGCGCTGGCCAAGCACCCGAAGGCGTTCAGCGGGCTGTACGTGAACATGGTGGCCGCGGGCGAGGCCGGCGGCATCCTGGACACGATTCTGCTCCGGCTCGCCACCTTCCTCGAGAAGAACGACGCCCTGGTCCGCAAGGTCAAAGGCGCGCTGGTGTATCCGGCCGTCATCATCAGCGTGGCCATCATCGCGATAGCGGTCCTCCTGGTCTTCGTGATTCCGACCTTCTCCTCGATGTTCGCGTCGGTCAACATGGAGCTGCCGCTCCCGACCCGCGTGGTGATCAGGGCGTCCGACCTCCTGACGCGCTTCTGGTGGGCCATCATCCTCGGCGCTGTCGCGCTCGTCGTGGGCCTCCGGTCGTACTACAGCACGCCGGACGGCCGCCGGAACATCGACGGGATGCTGCTCAAGGCGCCGGTCCTCGGCGACCTGCTCCGGAAGTCGGCCGTCTCCCGGTTCACCCGGACCCTCGGCACGCTGATTTCCTCCGGCGTGTCGATCCTGGATGGGCTCGAGATCACGGCGAAGACGGCCGGCAACCGCGTGGTGCACGACGCGGTGATGCAGTCCCGGCAGTCGATCGCGGGGGGTGAAACGATCGCCGGCCCGCTGCAGAACTCGGGCGTCTTCCCTCCAATGGTCATCTCGATGATCTCGGTGGGCGAGCAGACCGGCGGACTCGACGAGATGCTCACGAAGATTGCCGACTTCTACGATGCGGAAGTGGACGTGGCGGTCAGCGCGCTCCTCTCCCTCATGGAACCGGTCATGATCGTGGTGCTGGGCGTAATCGTGGGCGGCATGGTGGTCGCCATGTACCTCCCGATCTTCGACATGGTGAACGCGATCCAGTAGGATCGTCCCGAGAGTCGTTTCGCGCCGTAGGTGGACCGGGCGCCCGCCAGATCTGGCCGGGCGCCCGGTTTTTTGCGAGGGGTCAGAGGTCAGTGGCCAGGGGAAGAACTATGCGCCCTGACCACCGATTCCTGATCCCGGATCACCGCGTCATCGAAGTAATCGTCCCCTTGGCCGGGGCGCCCGCGTTTTTCACGTAGATGTCCAGCCACGCCGTCCAGCGGCCCCAGAGATCCAGCAGCGTCTCCTTCGTCGCGGGCCCATGGTCCTCGTAGGGGTACAGATAGAGCGAAGCCACTTTGCCCTCCGACCGCAGCGCCTGCATCATCCGGATCGAGCTGATCGGGTTGGTGCCGACATTCTGATCCTCCAGCCCGTGATACATGAGCAGGGCTCCCTGCATCTTGTCGGCGTACAGCATCGGTGACATGTCGAGATAGGTCTTCTGCCCGCTCCACAGGTCACGGCGCTCGCTCTGGAAGCCGGTGGGAGTGAGGGTCCGGTTGTACATCCCGTCGCCGGCGATTCCCGCTTTGAAAAACGGCGTGTGCACCAGCGCGTTGGCGGTGCTGAAGGCGCCGTAGCTGTGCCCGCCCACGCCCAGGCGCTGCCGGTCGATGAATCCCTGGCGGTCGAGCTCGTCGATCACCGCCAGCAGGTTCATCCGGAGGTCCGAGACGTAATTGTCGTTCATCCGCCCGGTCTCCCCGATGATCGGTGGATTGAAGTTCGCCACCGCATAGCCCTGGGTCGCCAGGTATTCGATGGTCCGGGGCGCCGAGGTGAGGAATTGACTCACATTCTCGGTTCGCAGGGTGCGGTCATACCCCGCCTGATCGGTGTACTCGTACGGGTAGAGCCAGAACATGCCGGGAAGGCGGGTGCCCGCCTGATAGCCCGCCGGGAGCGTTACCCGGACCACGAACTTGATCCCGTCCGCGCGGGTGACGACGACGCGCTTCCGGGTGAGGGCGGTGAATTCCGGCGCCCGGTCCTTGTTGTCGGTCAGCTGGGCCAGCGCGCCGGTCTTCATGTCTCGGAGGAATGAGTTCGGCACCTGGGTCGCCGACTCGCGCAGCACGATTGCGCGCGCGAAATCATCGTCCAGCGGAGCGACCACCGACTCGGTGAAATCCGCCGAGCTCTCGAACACGCGGCTCTTCGCGCCGGTCGCGATCGTCACCTTGTCGATGAACGCCTTGGGCGGATTCTCGAGGTAATTCCGGTGATACTGGGTGCCGGTGAGGTAGATCGCGCCGTCCGACGAGACCAGGGCCACGCTTCCGCCGCCCGTGCTCCTGGTCATGAGGGAGCCGGGATTGGTGTAGAAGGAGAGGGTGTCGGCGGCGTTCCCTCCGCGTCCCCCCCCGAATCCTCCCGCTCCCGCGCCGAGCGCCGGCGTGTAGCCGCGCTGACGGACGATCGTGTACTTCTTGTCCGGCTCGCTCAGCCGCACGGCGTAGATCTCGCCGCTGCCGTTCCGAGTCACCCCGAAGAAGACGGTGGTTGCGTCTTCGCTCCAGACCAGCTGGGAAATCGGGCTGTCCGCCCGGTGCAGCACCGTGGTGTCGCCGGGACCGAAGGGGGGCATCCAGCGCACCAGCCGGTCGGGGCGGTTGCCGCCGCCCGCGCCGGGCGCTCCACTTCGCGCCGCAGGGGAGGATCCGGCATCGGCGGAATCGGCGCTTCGGCCTCGCGGCGCCGGGATGGCCTCCAGGTAATACATCCCTTCTCCCCGGGGAATCCAGGCAAGGGCCCGCTTGCCGCCGTCATCCCGCCGCGCGCGCGGCGTATCGGAGGTATCCGGGCTTTCCCGAAGCGGCCGCTTGGCTACTTCGGCGAGCACCTTGCCGCCCGCATCCCAGATCTGCTCGAGCTCTCCGAAGCTGGTGTACTGGACCATATAGGAGAAGGGCTTCCGCATCGTGGTCACCCGGTAATACTTCCCGTCGGGGGAGGGCTCCACGCTGCTCAACATCGCGGGCTCGCCGATCTTCCGCGCGGCGCGGGTTCGTACATCGATCGCCACCAGCTGCCCGGTCACGTAATACTCCATGAGCGCCTGCTCGTAGGGATCCTGCAGGAGACTCGCGTACATGCGCTGGGGCGATTTGAGGCTATCCATCCAGACTCGCACCGCGGGACCGGTGGCGATGGCGGGACGGACCGGTTCGGCCCCGCGCTGCTCCGGCACCAGCACCGCGACGATGCTGCCGCCGTCACCGGTCCAGTCGAGCGAGGTCACCAGCGTCGCGAGGAGCGGGGTGCGGGTGAGGGCGCGTGACCTGCCTGAGGCGACGTCGGCCACATAGACATGCGAGGCGCGGTCGAAGTTCGCGATGTAGGCGATCTGGCGGCTGTCGGGAGACCAGGCGGGACTCGAGACCGTGGCGCCGGCAGGAACGACGATCGGGGTCGCGCGGCCGGTCGCGGCATCGATGAGGGAGAGGCCGGCCGAACCCCGAGTGGTCAATGCGCGGGCCCGGTTCGCGGCGGGATCCACTTGCAGGCCGCCGAAGTAGTAATGCGGCTTGCCGAAATCGTTCACGCCGGGAAGGCCTTCGCTTTCCTCACGCAGGAAATGGCGCCGGTCGGGGCTCTGTCGAGCGAGCGAGACATTGAGATGCCGCGGCGCCGTCACCAGCTTCACGATTTCCGTGGGAGGAGTGACGTAGCTCTCGGCGGCCAGCCGGACACGGCTGGCGGCCAGCTCGGCGGCGACGTCGGGCCGGACCGGCACCTGGGCGATCAGGGATGGGGAAGAGAACATCCACAGCAGGGTTCCGCACGACGCCATCGAGGCGAAGGGGCGGGCGAGACGCATGGCAACCTCGTGATCGGAATTGGTGTCGGAGATCTGTCTTACTAGCATACGTCAAATTCATTGGCGGCGCTGAACGGTGCCTCAGACTGCGCCTCTCGGCACCGGGGCATTGGACGGCAGCCCGCCGAATTCTGCGAGGCTCAGGTGGAGCAAAACCGCCGGGGTGCGGCGCCCAAATCCGCCACTGATATGCCGTTGCAGACTTTGCGTCCGCGGTGCAGCTCTTGCGATACGGGGAACAGGAGCCGCGCCCTCAACTCCGAACTCCACTTCAAGAAGGTTTATCATGCCGCTGCCGCGCATCACCGCCGTTTTTACCCTGCTCGCTGCCGCCACCGCGACCGCCAGCACTCTGTCCGCCCAGAACCAGAGTATGCCGCGCATTCACGCCATCGAGCTCACCTTTGCGGGCGGGTACTTTCAGCCCACCGGCACCTCCGGACAGCTCGGGTCCATGGCGCTCACACGCCGCCCCGCGTGGGTCGGGAGCAGCCACCTCGACTTTTACGCGCCCGGTGGACGCCTGGGGTTCGAGGTCTCGGCGGGTTATGCCCCCGAGCGGATTCGCCAGTCGAGCGGCGGCACCGCCGCGGGTTCGCGGCGCACCAATATGATGTTCGGCACCGCGAAGGCGGTCTTCGGGCGCTCTCCCCGGCTCTCCGGCGTCTCGTACATGGTCGGCGGCGGCGTCGGCGTCCTGCATCGGAAGAAGAGCGTCCTGGACGCCGCCGAAAGCACGACGAATCTCGGGGGTGTCGCGAGCCTGATGCTCCGGTTCCCGATCGATGGACAGGTGGGTCTCCGGCTCGACGCCCAGGATATCATCTACAGCGCGGACTACGGGCTGGGGAGCAAGATGCGCAACGATCTGTTTCTCACCGCCGGGCTGGGGATTTCCTGGTAGAGCTAACCGCTAACGGCTAACGGCGAACCGCTATCGCCCGGCTCAACGAGTCGGGCGGTGGTGTTTCCGGGGGTTGCACGACAATAGGGGAGGGGGGTATATTGTCAGAGGCAAAGAGGCAAAGAGGCAAAGAGGCAAACCCCAACCCCCAATTCCCAACCCCCTGCGATGACCTCCGACAAAATCGCCATCCTCCTTTCCGGCCTCGCCGCTATCGCCTGGATCATCTGGTATTTCTTCCTGGCCCGGCGCAGCTCGGCTCAGGCAACCGGCGACCCGCGCGGCATCCAGGAAGTCACGATCACCGTGCAGGGAGGGTACGAGCCATCCGAGGTTCGAGTCCGCGCGGGACGGCCGGTGCGGATCGTGTTCGACCGCCGCGAGACGAACCCCTGCTCGGAGGAAGTGGTGCTCTCCGATTTTGCCATCCGCCGCTTCCTGCCTCCGAACCGGCGCACCGCGATCGAGTTCACCCCGGCCTCTCCGGGAACCCACGAGTTCGTTTGCGGGATGGGAATGCTGCACGGCAAGGTGATCGTCACATGAGCGATACGATCACGATTCCGGTGCGCGGGATGCACTGCGCCGCCTGCCAGGGGCGGGTGCAGCAGGAACTGGAGCGGACCCCGGGCGTCACCGGCGCCGCGGTGAATCTCCTTTTGAATTCCGCGACGGTCAGCTTCGATCCCGCCGTCACGACGCCCGAGCGGCTGGTCGACGCGGTGCGGTCCACCGGATACGAGGCCGAGCTTCCGACCGTCGCGCCCGACCACGGCGGCGAGGAGGAAGAGCGCGATCGCGCCGCCGCGGCGGAGTTCCGCGGCCTCGCCACGAAATCGCTGCTCAGTCTCGCGATTGGCCTGGGTATGATGTTCCTCATGCCGCCCGCGCCGGTCCAGCTCGCGCTGGCGACCTTCGTCGTGCTCTGGGCGGGGCGGCAATTCTACCTTCGAGCATGGCGGGCTTTCCGGCACCACAGCGCCGACATGAATACGCTCATCGCCGTCGGCACCGGCGCGGCCTACGTGCTCTCCCTCGTGGCGACGCTCCAGCCCCACCTCTTCATGCGCCAGGGGATCCACGCTCCGGTGTATTTCGAGGCGGTGATCGTGATCATCGCGCTCATTCTTCTCGGCAACGCGCTCGAGGCCCGGGCGCGCCGGCAGACGTCGGCGGCGCTGCGCGCCATCACCTCGCTGCAGCCCCGCTCGGCGCGGGTGATCCGCGGCGCCGGCGAGCTCGATGTGCCGGTCGAGGACGTGCGGGTGGGAGACACGGTTCTGGCGCGGCCCGGCGAACGCCTTCCGGTGGACGGCGTCGTCATCAATGGCGAGGGCGGCGTGGACGAATCCATGCTGACCGGCGAATCTCTTCCCGTGGCCAAGCAGGCGGGAAGCAAGGTCTTTGGCGGGACCATCAACGGAACCGCCGCCCTCCGCTACCGGGCCACGACGCTCGGGGAAGCGAGCATGCTTGCCGGCATCGTGCGCCTCCTGCGAGAGGCGCAGGCCTCGCGGGCGCCGATGCAGCGGCTCGCCGACCGGATCAGCGCGGTCTTCGTCCCGGTCGTCCTCTGTATCGCGGTCGCGACCTTCGTCGCCTGGTACCTGCTCGCCGGAGACAACGCCCTGCTGCATGCCTTTACCGCCGCCGTCTCGGTGCTGATCATCGCCTGTCCCTGCGCGATGGGGCTCGCGATTCCCACCGCCGTGATGGTCGCGACCGGACGGGCCGCTGAGCTCGGTTTCCTCCTCAAGGGAGGCGAGGCGCTCGAGCGAGTGGGGCGGGTGAGGACGGTGCTGCTCGACAAAACGGGAACCGTGACTGAAGGCAAGCCGGTGCTCACTGACGTCATCTCCGCGCCGGGTGCCGCGACGCTCGACTGGCTTGGTCCGGTGGCTTCTCTCGAAGCCGCTTCTGAGCATCCCCTGGCGGCCGCTGTGGCGGAGGGCGCCCGCGAGCGAGGGCTTCGCCTCTCCCTGGTCACCGGGCTCACCTCCCGGCCGGGCCGAGGGGCTTCGGGGGTGGCAGGGCGCGACGCGGTTGCGGTGGGGAACGAGGAGATGATGCAGTCGCTCGGGATCGACCCGGCCCCACTCCGCGAGGCGTTCGCCAGGCTGGCCGGGGAGGGGAAGACCCCGTTCTACGCCGTCGTGAACGGTGCGCTGGCGGGGATCCTCGCCGTGGCGGACCGGATCCGTCCCTCGTCCGCGAGCGCCATCACCGGCATGAAGCAACTTGGGCTCGAGGTGATTATTCTCACCGGCGACAATCGCCGGACCGCGGAGGCAATCGCGAAGGCGGCGGGCGTGTCTCGCGTGGTGGCCGAAGTACTCCCGGAGGGAAAGATCGCCGAGGTGCGGCGACGGCAGGCCGCGGGCGAAGTGGTCGCGATGGTGGGCGACGGGATCAATGACGCGCCGGCCCTCGCCGCCGCCGATGTCGGGATCGCCATGGGATCGGGCACCGATGTGGCCGCCGAAGCGGGCGACGTGGTCCTCATGCGGGCCGATCTCGGTACGGTGCTCCAGGCAATTCGGCTCTCCCGCCGCGCCCGGGCCACCATGCGACAGAATCTATTCTGGGCGTTCATCTACAACGTCATTGGGATCCCCGTCGCCGCAGGGGTACTCTATCCTGCCTTCGGCATTCTCCTGAGTCCGGTGCTGGCGAGCGCGGCGATGGCGATGAGCAGCGTCTCCGTCGTGTCGAATTCGTTGCGCTTGAGGAGATTCCGCTGACCGCGATACGCTGACTGCTAACTGCTAACTGCTAACGGGACAGGCATGAGCCAGACTGATCCAGAGGCCGCGAAATGCGGATGTGAGGTTTCCGCCGACGCGACGGGGCGGAAGGCGGCCGGCGTCGACCCCGACATCAAGGAGCGCAATCTCAAACGGCTCCGTCGCATCGAGGGGCAGATCCGCGGCCTGCAGAAGATGGTCGCCGAAGACCGGTACTGCCCCGATATCCTGATTCAAGTGGCCTCGGCGCACGAGGCGCTGCGCTCGGTCGGCAGGGAGGTCATGCGAAACCACCTGCGTCATTGCGTCGCTCAGGCGGTGCGGGCGGGTGGGCCGGAAGCCGAGACCACATATGACGAGCTGCTCGATCTCATGTACACCTACTCCCGGTGACCGCGCTCGGAGTCCTTCAGATCGCGGGGCGGGCGGGCGGCCACCTCCGCCGCCGTGTCGCCGCCTACCTTCCACAGCCGGGCGACGTCCGTGTCGACGAGCGGGTCATCCGGCAGTATGGTCTCAGGACCGGGGATGACATCGCGGGCGAGATCCGGAGCGGCAAGGGAGGCTGCGCGCTCGATCGGGTGACCACGATCAACGGTTGCCCGGCGGCGGAGCTCCGGGACCGGCCCGAGTTCGCCAGTCTCACGGCGATTCACCCCGACGCCCCGCTGCGCCTGGAAAGCGATCTCGGGCCCGGGAGTCCTGCGACGGCGACCAACCGGCTCATCGATCTCCTCGCGCCGATCGGAAAGGGCCAGCGGGGACTCATCGTCGCCCCGGCAAAGGGGGGAAAGACGATGGTGCTCCAGGCCATCGCTCAAGGGGTACACGCCAACTTCCCCGAGGCGGGACTGTTCATCCTCCTGGTGGACGAGCGGCCGGAGGAAATCTTCGAGATGGAGGCCGCCGGGTGCGGCGAGGTGATAGCCTCGAGTTTCGACAATCCCCCCGCCCAGCACGTGGCCGTGGCCGAGCTCCTCCTCGAACGCGCCCGGCGCCTGGTCGAGGTGGGGCGGGACGTGGTGCTCATCGTGGACTCGCTTACCCGGCTCGCCCGGGCCTACAATTCGGTGGAAAAAGGGACCGGGCGCACCATGACGGGCGGGCTCGACGCGCAGGCGCTGGAACGGCCGAAGCGTTTTTTTGGAAGCGCCCGGCAGGTGAGTCCGGCCCAGGGGGGCGGGTCGCTCACCATCATCGCCACCGCGCTCATCGAGACCGGAAGCAAAATGGATCAACTGATCTTCGAGGAATTCAAGGGGACCGGCAACAGCGAGGTGGTGCTTTCGCGGGAGCTGGCCGAGCGCAGGGTATTTCCGGCGATCGATCTGCTGGCGAGCGGGACCCGGAAAGAGGAGTTGCTCCTTTCACCGAAGGGACTCGAGGCGTCCCGCGTGCTCCGGCAGCGGATCGCACGCATGACACCGCTCGACGCGATGAATAATCTGCTGGGTGAGCTGAAACGGTACCCGACGAACCAGGCCCTCATCGATTCACTTGCGAAAGGATAGCCGACACGTGCGCTTCCGCCTGTCGACCGTTCTCGTATTCCTGCCTGTCGCCGCCGTCGCCCAGCCTCCCTCTCCTCCTCCCCGTCCCGTCGCCCAGGCGGTGCGGGTCGGCAAGGGCCCCATCCTCGACGGGCGACTGGACGATTCGGTCTGGACCAGGGCGCCGGTGCTCAGTGCTTTTCACCAGCACGAGCCGTTCGATGGAAACCCCGCGACCGAGCGGACCGAGGTGCGGATCGTGTTCGACGACGAGGCGCTCTACATCGGGGCGCGGCTCTTCGACAGCGATCCCGCGGGCATCGTGCGGGGGGAGATCCGCCGCGACGCGAATCTCAAGGAGCAGGACGCCTTCCTGGTCGTGCTCGATACCTACCTCGACCGGCAGAACGGTTTCGTGTTCGGCACCACCCCCGCCGGGATCGAGCACGATGGGCAGGTGACCAAGGAAGGTGAGGGCGGATTCGGAGGACCGAGCGGCACTGGCGCCGGCCCCAGTGGAACCACCGGGGCGGCCAATCTCAACTGGGACGGCACCTGGCGAGTGCTCACCACGATCGATTCCGCCGGATGGACGGCGGAGTTCCGGATCCCGTTCGAAACACTCAGGTACGCCGGCGGTGCGACGCAGCGGTGGGGGCTCAACCTGGCCCGCTTCATCCGCCGGAGGAATGAGGAAGACTTCTGGGCTCCGCTCGCCCGGCAGTATTCCTTTTTCCGCGTTTCCCAGGCAGGCACCCTCGAAGCCGTTGAGCCCCCGATTCGGCGTGTGGCCACGATCACCCCGTACCTGCTCGGGACCGTGCGCCGGAATTTTGCCGCGGGTCTCGAGACGGATGCGAGGGCAGAGGTGGGTGGAGACGCCAAATTCGGGGTGACGCAGAGCCTCACGGCCGATCTCACCTACAACACCGACTTTGCCCAGGTCGAGGTCGACGAGCAGCAGATCAACCTGACCCGCTTCAACCTCTTCTTTCCCGAAAAACGGCCGTTCTTTCTCGAGAACGCGGGGACGTTCGCGGTGGGGACGCCGCAGTCGGTCGAGCTGTTCTTCAGCCGGCGCATCGGCATCGGCGCGAACAGCCGCGAAGTGCCCTTGCTTGGCGGGGGGCGGCTCACCGGGAAAGCGGGCGGCTTTACCGTCGGGCTTCTCGACATCCAGTCGGAGCGGGCGGAACAGCTCGGGCAGGCCGGAGTCGCACCCAGCAACTTTGCCGTCGCGCGAGTGTTGCGCGAGTTGCCGCACCGCTCGCAGGTCGGCGCGATCGCCGTCAGCCGCCTCAACACCGACAGTACCGGCGACTATAACGTGACGCTTGGCGCGGATGCCCGCATCGGAATCGGGGACCTCATCTCGATCGACGCCTGGGCCGGGCACACCGAAACGCCGGGGCGGGACCGGGCCTCGAACGCCGTGAATCTCAGCGGGAGCTACGTGACGCGGAAATGGGAGGTGGGTCTGGCGGCGCGCCAGGTCGATCCCGACTTCAATCCCGAGGTCGGCTACCTCGAGCGGCCGACCTTCCGTTTTTACAGTGCGCGGCTGCTTCGGCACCTGCGCACGCCGCAGATCAGCTGGTTCCGGGAGGCACGGCCGCACATCACCTTCCGGCAGTACGACGACACCGACGGACGCCCGCAGAGCCGGCTGGTGCACATCGACAGCCACATGCTTTTCGCCAACGGCGCGTTCTTCGAGTCGCCGGCCAATTTCGTGCGCGAAGCGCTGGCGGCTCCCTTCGAGATAGGCGACGGGGTCTCGATTCCCGCCGGCGTGTACGACTGGGTGGAGTGGAATCCGAGCTTCAACACCAATCTGAGCGCGCCCTATTCCCTCGCCGGCGTGGCGACGGTCGGCGGATTCTACACCGGCCACCGCGCCGGGCTCAGCTCGACCTTTACCGCCAGGCCGGGCGAAAAATTCTCCGCCGCCCTGAGGGTGAACTACGAGAAGCTGAATCTCGCCGAGGGGGAGTTCGACCGGGTGCTCGTGGGACTGCGACTGGCGTACTCCTTCACGCCGAGCATGTATGTCCAGTCGCTCACCCAATGGAACGACCAGGCGAAGAGCTTCTCCGCCAACGTACGCTTTGGGTGGCTCGGGCCGGCGGGCACCGGACTCTTCATGGTATTCAATGAGGGACGGGAGACGGGCGACAACTCCCGCCCGCTCGACCGCGTGTTTGTGCTGAAGTTTACCAGGCAGTTTGATCTGGGGAATTAGGCAATAGGCACTAGGCAATGGGCAATGGGCAATAGTGAAAAGCCTTTGCCCAGTGCCTACTGCCTATTCCCTAGTGCCTTACCTTAATCGCCGCACCAAGCGAGTCGGCGAGCAGCTTCAGCACATTTCGCCCGTGGCGATCCTTGAGGCTCAGGTTGACGCCGTTCTGGTCGGATCGGAAGTCCACCAGGGAGCGCCCCTGGTCGTCCCGCACCGAGATGATCGCACCGCCGGAATCCGCCTGCAGGCTGAAGGTCCCGCGCTCGAGGCCGTGCCCCCGGTCGATCAAGTCGTAACGCCCCCGCGCGGTGACGCCGCCGTTGCCGTCGGCGCTGAGGGACGCATCGAGCGCCCGCACCCCGGAGTTGCGCCAGCGGTCTACCACACGGCCGGGCAGGTAGAGGGGACGCGACAGGCCTTCGGGCTGGAACACGACGTCGCCCATCTTGATCAGATCACCGTCGAGCTCGGCATCCGAGGCGCAGCGGAATCCGGTCCGATTGTTCCAGCGCTCGAGGTTGTCGGCGGTGAGCCGGCACTCCCTGAGCTCCTCCAGGGCGGCGTTCCCGTTCAGGGCCACCCGGATGGTCACGTGCCCCAGGGCCTCGGATGCATCGCGCTGGACGTCGATTCCCGAGATCTCGCCGATCTGTTCGCCCCGGAGCCGGAATCCAAGGTGGGCGAGCTGACGGGGAAGTCTGGTGGCGGCGGTGGAAAGCAGACTGCGCACCTCGGCTTTGCCTCTCTTGACCGCGGCCAGGCCGGTCAATCCCAGTCCGAAAACGAGCAGGGCGCCGAGGGTAATTCGAGTCCAGTAGCGGTTCATGGTTCCTCCCAATCCCTCCTTCACGTTGCAACCCGTTACGTTGGTATTCCGCGCTTTGTTTCAGATTGCTTGCTCCACCCCGCTGTGGTTCCTAAGTTGACGGCGACCCTCGATTTGGAGTCCAGGTGGGAAGTTGTCTCCGCTCCCTTGTGGTCCTCGCAGGCTTTGCGCTGGCCTGCGACATCCAGGAGCGGCCCCCCCGAGCTCCGGCGGTCACGACCGGCGAGCTGATCCTCCGAATTCCTCCCGACTCCGAAATCCCGGCTGGCGTCATGGGCGCGGCGATCCGCCGAGGCCGAGCCCTGCTTGCGGACACACCCGACAGTCTTCCGGCTCACGTCGGGAGCGATCTGCGCTGCTTCAGCTGCCACCTGCTGGAAGGGACCAAGGCCGGGGCGCTGCCCCTGATCGGGGTGTACTCGCGGTTTCCGCAGTACCGCAGCCGTAACGGGCTGATCAATCTGCTGGAGGACCGGATCAACGATTGCTTCGAGCGCAGCCTCAACGGAACCGCCCTGCCACGGACCGGCCGGGAGATGCGGGAGATCGTGGCGTATTTCGCATTCATCTCCCGGGGCATCGCTCCCCCAGGTCTCGTTCCCGGGGGAGGGCTCGATTCGGTCGCGGCGGACACTCCGGACACCGTGCGGGGCGCCGGGATCTTCGCTTCGATGTGCGCGCGCTGCCACGGCCCCTCGGGGCTCGGCACCGGAGCCGCTCCGCCCCTCTCTGGTCCGCGCTCGTTCAATATCGGCGCCGGGATGGCACGGCTCTGGACCGCGGCGGCCTTCATCCGGCACAACATGCCCAACGACGGCGCGGTGACGCTGACGGATCAGCAGGCGGCCGATGTGGCTTCCTACGTCATCAGCAGACCGCGACCCGATTTTGCCGCGAAGGCGCTCGACTGGCCCAACGGGAATCCACCGCCCGACGTCGCCTATCCGACCCGGGGCGCGAGCGGCAAGGCAGTGCCGCCAAACAACCGCTAATATTCTCCCGCTCACGAGATTGCTCCGGGGCCTTCGGCCCCTCGCAACGACAACGGAGGTGCCCGCGATGCATACCCGCGATTCCACTCCCCGCCGCGGATTCCTTGCCCGCCTGGCCGGCGGAGCCGCCGCTCTCGCCGGGGGCGCCGCGCTCCCGCCCTCGGCGTTTGCCGCCCAGCAGCCGGCGCACGACCGCTGGCTCGCCGGGCTCAAGGGGAAGCACCGGACGCTGTTCGACTTTCCGGCGCACGGCGACGGCGTTCCGCTGATTCACGTCTACAACTACATCAACACCTACCGAGTGGCATACGGCGAGCCGAGCTCGACCGTGAACACGATCGGCACGTTCTACGGCCCCCCGGGTGGGCCGGCCAGTATGCCGCTGGCCTGGAATGATGTGGTATGGGAGAAGTACAAGATCGGTGAGCTGCTCAAGCTCACCGACCCCGCGACCAGACTGCCCAGCAAGCGCAACATGTTCTTCCGCCCGAGGTCAGGCGATCCGGTGTTCTTCGGCGGCGTGATGAACGTGGCGGGGATCGAGAGCCTGCAGCGGATGGGGACGCTCTTCTTGATGTGCAACAACGCGTTTCAGGGCTGGATGGCGTTTCTCTCCGGCAGCGGAAGCAAAGGCAATCCGGCGGAGATCGAGCGCGACATCCGGGCGAATCTGATTCCGGGCGTGGTGACGGTACCGGCGATGGTGATCGCGATCGAGAAGGCGCAGGGGGCGGGGATTGCGTACAACAGGCAGTGAGGGAGAGCTAACTGCGCTTCTTCCAACGCTCCAAGTCCCGTCTGGCTTTCTTGCTCGGCCGGCCTTTGAGGGGCTCGCCAGCCGAGCGCGCCGCGAGCCGGTGCTGCTCGGCCAAACGCTCGCGCGCCGCTTTGCCGTCGGCGTCCTCCTCGAAGAGCCCCGCCGCGACGGACGCGCTGCCCCGATGCCGGGCTACCGCGATCACCGTGATCCGGTGCTCGTAGGCCCCCAGCCGGATCCGGATTCTATCGGCGGGACGAATGGTCCGGGCCCGTTTTGGTTTCTCGCCATTGACCTCGATCTTGCCGCCCTCGATGGCCGCGGCTGCCAAGGACCGGGTCTTGAAGAAGCGCGCGGTCCAGAGCCACTTATCCAATCGAGCGGAGTCGTTCTCTTCCATAGGGTGCTGGGTACTGGGTTCTGGTTGCTGGTGGCAATCAGCCGTTAGCGGTTAGCAGTTAGCTCAGTTTAGTTTCATTCACCTCCCTGTGCCACACACACCATCGCTCGTCCCGCGCCCCGTCGTTCCCGACGGCTCGATCCCGCCCCACGCGGGTGAGCGCCGTTTCGGTCCGCCGGAGCAACGGAGCTTCCTGCGCCTGCTCTATGTCGGCCGCGCTGTACTGGCCGCCATCGTGCTGGTGCGCGCGGCGCTGGTGCGCGAGCAGACCCCCGAACTCGCCTTCACGGCGATGCTGGTGGTGCTGCTCGCCTATGCGGTGACGGGCTACGGCGTTTACGCGACCTTCGTCCGGAGGAGCAGAGGCCCGCTCGGCTTCCTGCAGACCCAGGCGGCGATGGATCTCCTCCTCGTCACGACGCTGGTGCACTTCGAGGGGCCGCGGCAAAGCGGGTGGTCGGCGCTCTACGTGCTGGTGATCGCGGTGTACGCCCTGATCATGCCGCTGCGCTCCGGCATCGTCACGGCGCTGTTCGGCGCGGCGATGTTTCTCGCCGACGCCTACTTCGGCCATCCGGAGCCTCCCGGCACCTGGCTCTGGGGACAGGTCGCGGTGTTCACCGTCGTCTTCCTCGTAGTCGCGATTCTCGGCCAGCGCCTGCGCACGGCGTCGGTGGAGCAGACCGAGCTCGCGAGCGAGCTCCGCCGGGTACGGCTCGAAGCGGACGAAATCCTCCGCAACATTCGCTCGGGGGTAATCACCGTCGACGGACAGGGAAATCTGGCCTTCATGAACCTCGCGGCCGAGCACCTGCTCGGGCTCTCCGCCGTCGAGCACGTAGGGTTTCCGGTGCTCGATGCGCTCGAAGCGCGCGCACCGGAGCTCTGGACGGCGATCGTCGCCGGTATCGAAAAGGGCCGCCGGGTCAACCGTGCCGAGGGCACCGCCCGGCGCGCCGACGGGCGCGAAGTCCCGATCGGACTCTCGACGACGACCTTCGAACGCCCTTCCGAGGCGCTGCCGAGCGTCACCGCGATCTTCACCGACATTTCGGATCTCCAGCAGCTGCAGTCGCTCCATGTGCGCACCGAGCGGCTCGAGGCGGTGGCCGCCCTCTCCGCGTCGCTGGCGCACGAGATCCGCAATCCGCTCGCCTCGATCCGGAGCTCGGTGGAGCAGCTCTCGCGGAGCAGTTACGACGATCCCGACGACCGGGTGCTGGCGCAGCTGATCGTGCGGGAAAGCGACCGGCTGAGCCGCCTGCTCGGGGAATTCCTCGATTTTTCCCGGGTGCGGGCAAGCCATTTCGTGACCGTGGATCTCACGGCGGTGGTGCGGGGCGCGGCGCAGCTCATCCGGGAGCACCCGGACACCGGACCCGGCGTGGACATCGTGGTGCGGGGTGCGTCGGTCGAGGTGGAGGGGGATGAGGACCTGCTGCACCGGATCGTCACCAACCTGCTGCTCAACGCGGCGCAGTCGATGAACGGCGCCGGCCGGATCGAGGCGATCGTCGACCTCCCCGGCACGGGGGAGCTGCCGCGAGGCAGCGGGTTCGAGTACCCGGTGCGGCTCCGGGTCAAAGACGACGGACCCGGCATCGATCCCGAGCTCCAGGCGCGGCTGTTTCAGCCGTTCGTCAGCGGCCGTCCCGGCGGCAGCGGACTGGGACTCGCGATCGTGGAGCGGGCGGTGGCGGTGCACCGGGGGATCGTGCTGCTCGACTCTGCCCAGGGCGTGGGCACCACGTTTACCATTCTGCTGCACGCCAAATGGCCCTCGGAGGACGGTGCATGACCCAGCAACCCTCGATCCTGGTGGTGGATGATGAGTCCGGTATCCTGGACACCCTGCGCATCCTCCTTCGCAAGGAAGGATTCGAAGTGTCCACCGCCCAGGGCGGGAAGGCGGGCCTCGATCAGATTCGCTCGGGCAACCACGACATCGTCCTGACCGATGTCCGGATGCCTCAGGTGACCGGGCTCGACATCCTGCAGGCGGCCAAGGAACAGGACTCGATGACACCGGTGATCCTGATGACGGCACAGGCCTCGCTGCAGACCGCCGTCGCCGCGGTGAACGCCGGGGCGTTCTACTACATCCAGAAGCCGTTCTCCAACGACGAGCTGCTGACGATCCTTCGCCGCGCGTGCGAATACCGCCAGATCAGGGTGGAGAACCGGCAGCTCAAGCAGGATATCCGCCGGAAGGATCGCACCACCGTCGCGCGCCCGATCGGCAAATCCCGCAGGTTCCTGGAAGTGCTCAAACTCGCGGAGGTGGTGGCGCCGACCGATTCCACCGTCCTGATTCAGGGCGAGAGCGGGACCGGGAAGGAAGTGATCGCGCGCTATCTCCACAATCTCTCCGGGCGCGCCGACGGGCCGTTCCTTTCGATCAACTGCGGCGCGCTGCCGGAGAATCTCCTGGAGAGCGAGCTCTTCGGGCACGTGAAGGGGTCGTTCACCGGCGCGGTTCGCGACAAGCAGGGACTGTTCGCCGCCGCGCGCGGCGGGACCTTCTTCCTCGACGAAGTCGGCGAGATGCCCCCGTCGCTGCAGATCAAGCTCCTCCGCGTGCTCCAGGAGCGGGAGGTGATTCCGGTGGGCGCGACGGAGACCATCCCGGTGGATGTGCGGATCGTGGCGGCGACCAACCGCGATCTCGAGGAAGAGGTTCGCCGCGGGCACTTCCGGTCCGATCTGTTCTACCGCCTGAACGTCATCGCGCTCGAGCTTCCCTCGCTGCGCGACCGGCGCGACGACCTGGTACTCCTGATCGACCATTTCTTCCAGGAGATGGCAACCGAGCGCGAGGCGTTGCCCAAGGCGCTCTCTTCCGACGCGCTCGATGCGGTCATGGTGTACGACTGGCCGGGCAACGTGCGCGAGCTCCAGAACGCACTGGAGCACGCCGTGGTGCTCAGCAAGGGAACCTTGATCGAGCCGGGGGCGCTGCCGGAGCGGATCACCCGCCGCCGCCGGGAGCCCCTGGTCGCGGAGCGGTCGTCACCCAATCCCTCGCTCGAGGTGATCGAGCGCGCCTACATCATGTGGGTGCTGCAGGCCGAAGGGGGAAACAAGACCCGCGCGGCCGAGGTCCTGGGGATCGACCCCTCGACGCTGTACCGCAAGCTGAGTCGGTATGAAGAGGAGCCGGCTCCGGCATGAGCGGAAGACTCCGCTCCCCGGCACCTGAACGGCGCGATTCCTGCTCCGAACGCATTGCCCTCTAAGGAAGTCATCGATGCCGGAGGAGATACTGCCGGGCGAGGCCAGCCCGGTGGAGCGGCGGTCCCGACCGAGAACCGAGCCGGTCCTGCCGGGCGATCACGCCGGGGCGGAGACGCTGGAGCTGCTGGCGGAGGCGCCGCAGTACAACCGGTGGCAGTTCGACATGGTGGCGCGGTATCTCGGGAAGCGCATTCTCGAGGTCGGTGCCGGCATCGGGAACATGTCGGAGCAATTTCTGGAAGGGCGTCCCGAGCTCCTGGTGGCCACCGATACCGATCCGTATTATCGGTCCCGGCTGGGGGAACGGTTTGCCCGGCGTCCTGAGGTGACGGTCGAGTCGCTCTCGATGCCCGACCCCTCCGCCGGGCCGCGATTCGCGAAGTACCGCCTCGATACGATCATCGCCACCAATGTCGTGGAGCACATCGAGGACGACCTGGGCACCGTATGCACGATGCGGAATTTGCTGGTTCCCGGGGGCCGTGTCGTCATTCTGGTGCCCGCCCTCCAAATCATCTACGGTGAAATGGACCGTGAGCTGGGCCATTACCGGCGCTACGGCCGTTCGCGGCTCCGCCTGCTGATGGAGCGCGCCGGACTCCGGGTCGAGCGGATGCACTGGTTCAACCGCGCGGGTGTGTTCGGATGGTGGTTCAATGGCAGGGTCCGGCATGTGAGCCGGATCCCGCTCGACCAGCTCAGAACCTTTGACCGTCTGGTGCCCATGCTCCGTTTCGAGCGATTCTTCCCTCTGCCGTTCGGGCAATCCCTCATCGCGGTGGGCCGGGCGCCATGACCGAGCTGCCCAGGATTTCCGTGCTGATTCCGGTGTACAACGAGCGCGCCACGTTGCCCACCATCGTGGACCGGCTCCGGGCGGTGCCCCTGCCGATGGAGATCATCACGATCAACGATGCGTCCACCGACGGGAGCGGGGACATCCTCGACCAGCTCAGGGCCCGCGAGTTGATCGATCTGGTGATACACCAGCCGAAGAACCTGGGTAAGGGCGCGGCGATTCGCACCGGAATTACTCACGCGAGCGGTGATGTAATCGTGGTGCAGGACGCGGATCTCGAGTACGACCCCGACGATTTTGCCCGCCTGCTCGGGCCGATCGTGGCGGGCAAGGCGGACGCGGTGTTCGGCTCCCGGTTTCTGGGGAGCGATCGCCGGGTGCTGTACTTTTGGCACTCGGTCGGCAACCAGCTGCTGACGCTGGTCTCCAACATGTTCACCAACCTGAACCTGACGGACATGGAGACCTGCTACAAGATGGTGCGGGCTCCGCTGATGAAGTCGCTGGTGCTCACCAGCGACCGGTTCGGCTTCGAGCCGGAGGTGACGGCGCGGCTGGCGCAGGCGCGGGCCCGGATCTGGGAAATTCCGATCAGTTACAGCGGGCGCACCTACGAGGAAGGCAAGAAGATCGGGTGGCGGGACGGTGTGGCGGCGTTCTGGCACATCATCCGGTTCAACCTGCTGCCGCCCAGGCGGCTACCCGGATAGGAATGGAGCGTTTCGACCGCACGCTGACCGCCGTGGCGGCGCTGCTCATCGCGGTGCTCGGATTCCTGCCCATCGCCAACTGGATTCCCGGAGGTCCCGCCATTCCCACCTGGGGTGATCTCCTGGGCGGATGGTGGAGCGGTACCGCGATCGTGGCCGGGATCGCGGTAGTGATCGCGGTCCTCACCCGGACGGTCACCGCGATGCCGGGGGAGGGTGTGCCGGCCCAGCTGGCGTCGAGCTTCGCGGCGGCACCACGCCTCTGGACCGCCGCGATCGCGCTGGTCGCTCTCGGAATCTATCTCACCGTCGCCCGGGAGGTCTTCTCCGCCAGGCCGCTGCTGATCGACGAAATCGCGCAGGTGTATCAGGCGCGGATCTACGCCGGAGGAGCGCTTGCGCTTCCCGCCCCTCGGTACCCTGAATTCTTCAGCAGCTTCCAGATGGTGAATCTCGGGGGCCAGGTCTTCAGCCAGTATCCGGCCGGCGGTCCGGCCATGCTGGCGATCGGTACCCTGCTCGGCGCCGAGTGGATCGTGGGCCCGCTGTTCGGGGCGATCTCGGTACTCCTTTTCGGTGCCCTGGCCCGCCGGATCGAGCCACGCCCCGGCGTCGCTCTGGCCGCCATCGTGCTGTTTGCCTTCGCGCCGTTCGTCGCGTTCATGTCCGGCACGTACATGAATCATGTGACAGGACTCACCTGGCTTCTCCTCGGACTCCTCGGGCTGGCCAGGTTGATGGAGAGCCCGTCGCCGAGAATTCGCGACGGCCTCCTCCTGGGCTTCGGATTCGGGGTGGCCGCGACCATCCGTCCGTTGGATGCCGCCGTCTTCTCGGTACCGGCCGGCCTTTGGTTATTTGTCCGGGCGGTCCGTCGGGGCGCTTGGGCGCCGCTGATCGCTTCCGGGGTCGCGATCGCCGCGCCGGTGGCGGTGCTGCTCTACATCAACGCCCAGACGACCGGCTCGCCGCTGCTGTTTGGATACAACGCCTACTATGGTCCCGAGCAGGGCCTGGGGTTTCACCGAACGCCGTGGGGTGACGTTCACACCCCCGCCCGGGGGCTCGAACTGCTGAATATCTATTTCGTGCGGTTGCAATCGTACTTTCTCGAGCTGCCAATTCCCTCCCTCCTGCCGGCGATAGCGGCCCTGGCACTCACCCGGCGGCTTTCGGCGTTCGACCGGTACCTGATGATCACCGCGGCGCTTTTGTGCGGGGTCTATTTCACCTACTGGTCCGACGGATTCTATCTCGGCCCTCGATTTCTCTATGCGACGCTTCCGATGCTCGCGCTGTGGACCAGCCGTTCGGTGCCACTCCTGCGGGATCGGCTGGGACAGGGGTCAGCAGGGCGATCGCTCGGGATCGCGACCGCGGTCGTCCTGGCGCTTGGCCTCACGACGGCGGTGCTGCTCCGCGCGCGTGAGTATCGTAGTCGGCTCACGACGATGCGGTGGGACGCCGACGCGGCAGCCCGGCGCGCTGGAGTTCGAGACGCGGTGGTGCTGGTGCGAGAGAGCTGGGGCGCGCAGCTCATCGCGCGGATGTGGGCCGCCGGGGTGGGGCCGAACGTCGCGGAACAGGTCTATCGGAAGAGCGATGCCTGCGCTCTCGAGCGAACACTCGACGCCATCGAGCGGGCGAGGCCCGGGGCCACGACGGCGGAGGCGATGCTGCGGCTCTTGGTCGCCGATTCCAGCCGACTAGTGCTTTCTCCCTACACGGTGGACCCGACCAACCGTTTGCTGCCGGGGTCGGCCTACACCGAGGAATGTGTGCGCCGGCTTGCGGAAGACCGGCGCGGTTTCACGCTCTACTTGCCGCTCGTGCTGGCCGGCAGTGGAGGGGTGGTGTACGCACGGGACCTGCACGGCCGGGACAGTCTCCTGCTCGAGGAGTATCCGCGCCGGCCGGTCTATCTCCTGCGGCCGGCCTCGAGTGAGCTGGGGGCCGCGCCAAGGTTCGAGCTGCTGCGGCGTGACTCGTTGCTCTCCAGCTGGCGCGAGGGACGCTGATGACGCCGATCCGGCTCCGCAGTTGGGGTCCCGCGCTCGCGTTGGCGCTGATGGGGGTGCTCGCCTTCTGGCTCTATCAGCCGTGGCACAGCCGGCCGTTCGATGTCATCGACTTTTCCGACTTTCTCCCGCTGCTCACCAGGGCCGATTCATTCGGCGATCGTCTCGGCGCCCTGATGGCCTTCTATGGACCCGAACACGGGCGGTTCAATCCCGTGGGCTATGCCGGTCTCGCGGCGAAGTGGGAGATTCTCGGCGCTGAGCCGCTCTCCTGGCAGCTATTGCGGGCGGGACAGATGACTTTGGCCGCGGGAGGCACGTACTTCCTGCTCCGGCGGCTCTCCGCTGGCCCGTGGGGGGCGACGGTTGGCTCCTCGCTCATCTTCTTTTCGTTCTCGAGCAGCCAGGCGTGGGTCCGGCTCCCCATTGCGGAGCCACTTGGATTGCTCTGCGCGCTGGCAGCGGCCCTGCTCGCAATTCGGGTGCGGACTTCACGGTTCTGGCGCGCGACGGCGATCGCCAGCGGTATGTTCGTCGCTCTGGCCGTTCTCGCGAAGGAGATGCTGGTCGCCTGGGCCCCAGTTGTGGCATATCTCGGCTGTTACCTGGGTCCCGACGGCCGCCTGCAGCGCATCCGCACGCCTGATCTTCGGGGCCGGTGGGTGCTCGCCTCGGTCGGTATCGCGACGGCGGCGGCTTCTGTTCCGATCGTCCTCGCCGCCGCAGGCCTGCAACGGCAGGGTTACGCCACGATGTTCGGCCAGGGTGGCTTGAATCCGCTCCGGATCGCGGAAATCGCCCAACGAATGCTGGTACCCTGGCCGGTCGCGCAGGGGGCGGAGGGGCCACTGTTTGCCCTGCCCGCTCTCCTCTTTGTCCTGGCGCTGCTATGCGGACTCAATGCTGTATCCGCCGACCTGGGTTGGCGTGACCATGCCGCGCGGGCCGGAGCCGTCGGGCTCGCGCTCCCCGCGATGGGCACGATATTGTACTCGCCGTGGCCGACCTACTGGGCGCTCTACGGCCTCCCGTTCCTGGTGGGTCCCGCCCTGTTGATCGCCATTGCCGTCACCAACGCTGAGCGGCGCTCCCGTCGATGGGGCTGGACCGCCCGGGCCCTGGCGACCGCGTGCCTCCTGACGGTCATCGCCCCACCGGTTCATTTGGCCCGCCGCTTCGCGGCTCGGCAGGAGGTGAACGTGGCACTCGCACACGAGCTCGTCGCCCATGCAGCAGCCGACTCGATCGTCGTGGCACTGGTCATCCCGCCTCGTGCCGGATTGCCGGGGATCGGAACGGCGCTCCGGAATTACGCCCTCGTGCTCCATCCCATTGCCAAGCTGCCCCCGGCGCTCGACGCCGAATGCGCCGATGTGGCCGCCCGGTACCGCCGTGGTCTAGGGAGGAACGTGATCATTTCCTATGGCGATCAGTGCGGGCAATTGCCGATCGCGACGATCTCCATGCGGCGAACGTTCCGCTCCTTTGATCTGGGGCGCTTCCGGACCGTGGTCGACTCGATCCGCGCCGACCTCTTCGATCCGACGGCTTCGCTGACCCGTAGATGACCACGGCAATGTCCTCTCGCCCCGCGCGTCCTTCCGGATCACATCGCCCGTCGTGTTCGATCCGGGGAATCGCGACTTGCCCCAGCGCAGCGCGCGGACTGACCGTTGTTCCAAGGGTTCAGGCCGACGGTCCACGCTTCCGGAGCAGCCCGTGCTTCCACACCCGCGTCGGTGTATCGAAGGACGCGATGATATGGCCACCCCCGCCCATCCCGCGCTCAAAATCACTCCACGCGTCGTTGGCCTCGATGTTGTCGCATACCAGCAACCCCCCGGGTCTGATGTAATCCCACGAGAGACCCATCTCGAACACCATGTGCTGGTAGGTGTGATCGCTGTCATGCAGAAAGATGTCGATCTCTCCACACTCGGCCAGGAGTTTCGGCAATTGCGTCTGGGCAGGAGCCATGTAAAGTCGGTGGTGCGATCGCAAGTATTCCGGAATGATCCAGCCTGACGGTCTACCCTCCGGCATCCGCCGGTTCCCCTGGTCGAGCATCGCTTCTTCCACCGGAGGCAAATCGATGGAATGGAGCATCCCCGTTCCATTGCGCTTCATGGCGAGCAAAGTGAAGGAGCTGCCAAGGCCGTTGTGAACGCCCGTCTCGATGAAAATGCCGGGCCGCACGGTTCGCGTCAGGATGTACAGCATGCAGCGGTAGGGCCGAAGCTCGGAGAGATGCTGAAACTGCTTCCCTGAAAACTCCGGTACATCTTGCACGGCCTGGTTGATGGCGGCGAGGAATTCGGCGTCTTCCTGCAGTTCATTCCAATAGGCCTCGAGCTCGGACCGCGGCCTCTGACAGGCCGCCGCAAGGATCGGGAGACAGCGCTCGACCGGTTCTTGGATCTCCACTCGTCCATCAAACTGTATGGGCATGATTTTCCTAAATGGTCTGGTGGCTGTCAGGGGGTGGCGTCACGTCGCACCCCGTGACCTTCCCGAAGGCTGTCCAGATACTCGCGCAGTCCGTCCCGCAGGGAAACTGAGGGCACATAGCCGAGTTCCTCTCGCGTGTGTGTGAGGCTCAGTACCCATCGTTCATTTTCCTGGGGATCCGGACTCCCCGCAGCTCCCGCCGAGCTGCCGGTGTCGGGTGTGAGCTCAACAAGGAGCCGCGCGAGATCCTGCATACTGGTCGATTCTGGGCCGCCGATGTTGTAGACGCCGAATGCGTGACTTGTCGCCGCCTGAACGAGCGCCCGTGCCACGTCGCGCGCGTGTACGAAGTTTTGGCTACGCCCTCCGCTTCCAAACCAGGTGACCTTCTTGCCGTGCAGCGCCGCAATCGCAAACCGGGGAAGCACAGACGCCTGACTCATGCCCGGTCCATACGGAGACGAAATGCGCAACGAGGTGACCCTGAGGCCGCACGTTTCCCGCAAGTACTCCGCGAAAAGCTCGCCACCGAGCTTGCTGATCGCATACGCCGAGCGTGGAGCGACGGGATGCGCTTCGGTGATCGGCAGTTGCGTTGGCGCCCCGATAACGGAAACGCCACTGGCGTAGACCACCCGCTCTATTCCACACTCGAGCGCAGCCTGGAATAGCTGGAGGGACGACAGTGTGTTTGCCTGGATGTAGGCGCCATCACTGAAGGCCGCGTCGTGGCTGGGCATCGCAGCCGCGAGATGGAATAGCGCCGAAGCGCCTCGATTCCTCTTGACGCCCGCGGACAGACTCGCTGGATCGCGCAGATCGGCGCTGTGGTATGTCACCCCAGCCTCCGACACGGCCGGCGGATGCCGGCTCAAGCAATCAACGTCCCAATCCAGACGCCGTAATTCCGAGACAAGAGCCCTG
>Ga0184615_10000269_pt1 | contig 31443 bp, 24 predicted proteins | sample PLM4_65_coex_FD_133134 | JGI IMG/M metagenome (GOLD analysis project Ga0184615, IMG submission 133134) | Groundwater sediment microbial communities from an aquifer in East River, Colorado, USA - PLM4_65_coex | ecosystem: Environmental > Terrestrial > Soil > Riparian zone | place: USA: East...
CGTGGCTGGCGGCCCCTTCGTTTACCTGAAGCACCCGAACTACCTCGCGGTGTTCGTCGAGGTCGCGGCGCTGCCGCTGGCGGTCGGCGCCTGGACCACGGCGGTCGTCTGCAGCGTGCTCAACGGCGTGCTCCTGCTGGCGGTGCGCATCCCGTGCGAGGAGGCGGCGCTGGGTGTGCGGGGACGTGCTTCGTGACCGACGCCGAGATCGTCGCGGTCATCCACGACGTGGCGCGAACACACCTCCAGGTCGAGACGACGATGGAGATGCGGACACCGCTCGTCGAGGCGTTGGTACTCGACTCGCTGCGCATGATAACGCTCGTGGCCGAGCTGGAGAACAGCTTCAAGGTCTGCTTCGAGGCCGGTGACGAGGTGGGGCTCGTCACCCTGGCCGACCTCGTGGCGCTCGTGCGCCGGCGCCTGCCGTGAGCGACACGCTGGTCTCGCAGCTGGGGCGGGCCGCCGCTTCGGGACCGGCGCGGGGGCTTTTTTTTCTCGACCGCCAGGAGCGGGAGACGCCCGTCCTCTGGCCCGAGATCCAGGCGCGCGCCGCCGCGGTCGCCGGAGGCCTGCGCGCCCTGGGGATCCGCCCGGGCGACACCGTGGCCGTCGTTTGCCCCACCGGCCCCGCCTTCTTCGACGCTTTCTTCGGGGCGGCGCTGGCGGGTGCCGTGCCCGTCCCCCTGTATCCGCCCGTGCGCATCGGGCGCCTGGACGAGTACCACGCCCGCACCGCCGCGATGCTCCTCGCCGTCCGCGCCCGCCTGCTGCTGACCGATGCGTCCATACAGCGCGTCCTCGCCGGGACGATGGAGCACGCCCGGCCCGAGCTCGGCTGCCTCGACGTGGGCGCCGTCAGCGGACCCCCCTTCGTCCGCGCCGCGCACCCGGGGGATCTCGCGCTGGTGCAGTTCTCCTCGGGCACGACCCTCGACCCCAAGCCGGTCGCGCTCACGCACGCCGCGGTGCTCGCCAACGTGCGCGCCATCGGCGCGATCGTGCGCCAGGCCGGGGCCGACATCGTCGAGCATGGCGTGAGCTGGCTGCCGCTCTATCACGACATGGGTCTCATCGGCTGCGTGCTCCTGGCACTCGACTACCCGGCCTCACTCACGCTCATACCGCCCGAGCTGTTCGTCGCCCGGCCCGCCGTCTGGTTGCGGGCGCTGTCGCGGACCCGCGCTCCGGTGAGCGCCGCGCCCAATTTCGCCTACGCGCTGTGCACCGAGCGCATCCGCGACGAGGAGATGGCGGGGGTCGATCTGAGCCATTGGCGCTTCGCGCTCAACGGCGCCGAGCCGGTATCGGCCGCGACCCTGCGGAAGTTCGTGGCGCGGTTCGGGCGCTGGGGCCTGCGCCCGGAGGCGCTCACACCGGTCTACGGGCTTGCCGAGGCGGCGTTGGCGGTCACCTTCTCCGATTGGAGCCGCCCATTCCGCACCGCTCGCTTCGACCGCGAGGCGCTCGCCGACGGGCGCGTCGTGCCGGCGGACGACGGTGTCGAGCTGGTGAGCGTGGGTCGTCCGCTCCCCGGCATGGAGATCCGCGTGCCGACCGGCGCGGTCGGGCCGATCCTGGCGCGCGGTCCGTCGATCATGGCGGGCTACCTGCACCAGCCGGAGCGCACCGCCGCCGCGCTCGCCAACGGCTGGCTCGACACCGGCGACCTGGGCTTTCTGCACGAGGGCGAGCTCTACATCTGCGGGCGGGCCAAGGAGGTGATCATCCTGCGTGGCCGCAAGTACGGCCCGCATGAGATCGAGCAGGCGCTCGAGGCGGTGCCGGGCGTGCGCCCGGACAGCGCCGCGGCGTTGAGCCACCGTCCCGAGGACGCCGAGGCCGAGCGGCTGCTCGTTTTCGTCGAGGCGCGGACGCCGGGGCCGGAACTCGCCGACTCCTGCCGCCAGGCCATCCTCGCCGCCACCGGCCTCGACGCCGCCCACATCGTCCTGCTCCTGCCCGGCCAGTTGCCGCGCACCTCCTCGGGGAAGGTCCGCCGCGCGGAGACCCTGCGCCGCTGGCTCGGCGGCACGCTCGTCGACTCGGCGGGCCAGGCCCCGTGCTAGATTTCCTGCAACAAAACACGCCCGGGAATCACATATAGAAGAGGCAGGACGACCGCAGGGTTCGCCGGCTGATGCCATGGCGACGTTGATTCAACATCTCGAAGCAGGCGTTGCCGACGCCCCCGATCGGCCGCTGTTCGTGTTCCTGGATCGGGTCTGCACTGTCATCGAATCGTATACCTACGAATCCTCCCACCATCGAACCAACGGCCTGGCGCGCGCGCTGACCCGCGATCTCGATGTCGCGGTGGGTGAGCCGATCCTGCTAGCCTATCCTCCCGGGCTCGAGATGATCGCGGCGTTCATCGCCGGCGTGAAAGCCGGCGCGCTGCCGGTCCCTGTGCCCGCCCCGGCGGCGCGAACGTCGGCCGGCACGACCCACCGCATCCCGCTCATCTGCGCCAGCGCCGGCGCGACACGCGTGCTCACGGACGAGCGCCTCCTGGCAACGCTTCGCGAGATCCGCAGTCCCGGATGAAAACCGGTTCGAGGAAGGCGCGCCTCAACGAGTCCCTTGTCCATGTGGTGAACCGCCCGCCGCCACTTCTCTTCCTGGAAGGGGTCCGGCGGCTTGGCGATGTCGTGCATGTCCCCATCTGGGCTACTTCGTTCACCATCCGCTGGTCGCCAGGGAGGTTCTGAACGACGCAGCGTACTTCGGCAACCGGGAGGTCGGCGCGGTCGGTGCCTGGGTCACGCCGGTCCTGGGTGACGATGCGCTGACCGACATGGACGGGCCGGGGTACCTGGCGCTCAAGAGCCACCTGCGCGGGCTATTCGACGAGGATCGGATCGAGACCCTGTGCGGTGGCGCGCTGCGCGAGGCGGTGGGTGGCCTCGGCCTGTGCCTCGGGCGTGGAGAGGAGGTCGACCTCGCCGATTTCATGCGCGCGAAGGCGATTCACACCGAGCTGGCCGCCTACACCCGCGCCGCCTACGGTCCGACCTGAGTCCGCGCTGTGTCATCCGGAGCCTGAAGGAGCGTGGTTGTCGGTACGAGGAGGTCGAGGGCCTCCTGACGATCATCCTCGTCGGCGGCACCGAGCTGATGGCCCATGCCGTCCCCCGCACCGTAGCGCTCCTGCTGGACTCGGGGTCGTTTGCAGAGCTGCGATAGGACACGAGCCTGCTCAGGGGTGCCATCGACGAGGGCCTGCGCTACATAGTCCGAGCGACTCCCGTTCCAGAAGGTCTCGACGGGGGACCTGGGGTAAAGCATGAGAATGTTCATCGGAAGCCCTGGTGCCCTTTGACGGTCATGATTGCCGGCCGATTGAAATTGTCGGAAGGGTTCCACGACGGGGCGGCGGCGGCCTAGACGCATTGGCGGGCGCGGCGATCCGGCTGCCCGGTGGCCGCGGGCCGACCGGCGCGGGGTCAGAAGGTGTACGACATCCTGAGCCGCAAGCGGTCGTTGTCGCGATACTGCCCGAAGAAAGTCGTGGCCTGACCGCCGAGCACGTCGCTGCCGATGACGATCGTCATCGAATCGATCGGCGTCCAGACGAACTCCGGACGGACGAGATAGTCGTGCTCCACCCGGTTGACGTATCCCCTGAAGTCGAACCGCACCGACTCCGTGAACTTCCAGCTGGTGTTGACGACGAGGGCCTGCCGGAAGGGGTGCAGCCAGGGATTGACCTCCTGCGTGTCGAGCGGCCCCGGCTGCTCCGCCTCGGTGTCGAGAGCGTACTGGATGCCGAACAGGAAACTCTGGGCGCTTGTCGTGCTCGAGATGGTGCGGTCGGCGCCGCCGGTGAACCGGAAATAAGGATCGTTGATCCCGGTCGTGCCCGGGTCGAGATCGGCGGTGAGGGTGTAGGCCGCCTCGCCACGCACCGTCCACCGAGAGATCGCCTTCGCAAAATCGCCGCCGAAGACGGTGATCCTCTTGTGAGTCGGCACCAGCCGGATGGTCGCCGTCTGCGCGGCCGGATCCTGCGTTTCGACCTCGTGGAGGGTGATCGTCGGCACCCGATCGTAGCCGTAGTACCCCATGCCGGAGTAGTCCCATCCCCCCGTCGTGCCGCTGAAACGGATTCCGACCTGACCCGATGCCAGCGTCGCCGGCGGTCTCTGCTGCGAATCCTCGTCGTAGGTCAGGCTGACCTGCCCGACACCCGGCACGTCGGTCGTGGCCGGGAGCCCGGTCCACCTGTTGTCGGCCGCGTACGAGACGATGTCCGGCGTGAAGACGGGCGCCCAGACCCCTTCGAGCGTCCCCGTGCCGCGGCTGAACGTGACCTTCACAACATCGGTGGCTTCCACCCGGTCCTCGATCAAGTCGGTGTAGTCGTGCCGCTGGAACACGTCGGTGGGGCGCAGGCTGTCGGCGCGGCCCCAGGAAAGGACCTCGCGGCCGATGCTGAAGGACCACGTCTCGCGCTCCAGGCTCATGAAGGCGTCGTAGGCATAGATGCGCGACCGCTCCTCCTCGGAGAAGTCCTTCCGCATGAGCACCGAGGCGTGCAGGAGGAGGTCGTGGTGCGGTGCCCAGTCGAGGCGGGGAATCGCCGTGAACGCGTTCCGGCTGTCGACCACCTCGCCCCCCAGCGAGGTGAGATAGGAGAAGTACTCGTATTCGAGGTAGACACCGAGCCGGACTTTCGACGGTTCTTCCCCGGCCCGCGCATCCGGGACGCCCACCCCGAGGATGAGCCACAGCAGCCAGAGGACTCGCCGGTCCCTGGTCACTGCCCGCGCTTCAGGTAGGCCTCGGTGAAATAGCTCTCCGGCACGCCGGCGCCGATCCGGCGGTCCCGGTACTCGACGGTCGTCTCGTGCTGCCGGTCGAGATCCTGCATCCGCACCGCCCGCCAGCGGTGCTTGTCGGCGACCTTCTCGGTGGCGGTCACCGTCAGCCGTTTGAACAGCCTGCCGTCACGATTGAAGTAGTCCACCTTCAGGACCAGGTCCCGCGCCGGGTCCACCCAGATGAGCTTTCTGGAGTAGGCGCTTTCGCGCGCGAGCCGCTCGGCGGCCGGTGTCGCCTCGACGACGAGGCACGGGACACCGTCGACCGTCTCCTCGCCCGAGATCCGGTACCGGTACTCCTCGATCCTCTCCCGCATGATGTCCTCGTAGAGGAAATCGGTCCCCATGTAGCGGTCGCCCCGGTTGGCGGGGGCGATCCGCCGGGTCGTGTGGTAGGCGGGGAGGTAGAGCCACTGGTCGTTGTCGCGGTCCTGGTTCTCGATGGTGAGAACGCCGCTGCCCTGGATGTCGGCGGGGGAGTAGAAGCGGATCAGGTGCATCTCGTCGAACCCCGCCGGGCTCACCTGCCTCTCGTACACCACACCCGTCCGCTCGCGCACCCGCCCGGACGGCTCGATGAGCCGCATCGTGAAGCGGACCTGCTCGTCCGGCGCGGTCTCCTGGCGCTCGACGCGGCGCATCACCTCGACCGCATCGCGGGTCTGAGCGTCCGCCTGCATCTGTCCGACCGCCTGCCACGGCGCGAGCAGCAGCGCGATCGCCACGACGAGACGACGCAACGGGGCGGGTTTCAACCGATCCTCCGGGTCGCGAGCGCCTCGACGATGATCAGGCGGTTCAGGGTCCGGACAGCCGGCCAGGCCGCGATCGGCATCAGGATCAGCGCAACGGCCAGCACGAGGATGAAATCACCGGGCCGGAAGATGTTGAACACGTGATACCAGGTCTGGCTCATGCGGGCGTTGAGATACACCCCCAGCGCCAGCCCGACCGGAATGCTGACGAGGGATGCGAGGCCACCTTCGACCATCGTATGGACCAGGACCATCTCGGCCAGCTTCCCGCGGCCATAGCCGAGGCACCTGAAGGTGGCGTACTCGGCCCGCCGCTCGCTGATCACGAGACTCACGCTCATGGCGATGAACAGCGTGGAGGAGAAAATGCTGACTCCGAGACTCACATAGACGAGCCGCATGATCCCGGAGACCATCTTCCGGAACGCCTCGACCACGCCGCCCTTCCGGGTGACCTTGGCAACGTATTCGAGACCACCAAGGGCCGCGGCGAGTCCCTCGACCGGGCCGGATGTCGAGAGATAGACGCCGGTGAGATCGTCTTCGAATCCGGTGATCTCCTGCGCCCGGCGAAAAGGCATGAAGATCTGTCCCGGCATGATCTCCCCCGAAATGCCGATCACCCGGCTCGGAAACTCGACATTGTTGCGGATCCTGAGCGTCACCGGGTCACCCACGCGCAGTCCGAGCCGTCGCGCCAGATCGTGACTCACGAGAACCTCGTCCGGCCCGCCGCTCAGGGCGCGCCCGGCCTTGACCGCCGTCCGCCGCATGGCACTGTCCATCTGGATGCCGAGGATGGAGGCCGATTCGAAGCGCCCCTTCGTCCCGATCTCGGCGAACCGGCGGAAATACGGCTCGACCCGGACCACACCCGGCAGGGGTCCGATCGCGCCGATGTCGTCGGCGAGGACCGGGTAAAGAAAATCGACCGTGAGATCCCAGCGCTCGCCCGCGAACCCGCGCACTGGTGTCTCGAGGGTGGATGTCAGGGAGACGAGATACGCGATCGGCACGCCGAGCGAGAATCCGATGGCGAGGACCGACGACAGGGTGCGGCTCCGCCGGCGGACCATGTTGCGGATGCCGTAACGCACCACGAGCGGCAGCGCCCGCAGCGCCGCGGCCGAGCTGTGAACCCAGCTCCCCAGGCCGGTCTCCCTGGCGATCGGCTCGCGGATGACCGATTGCGGGGTCAGCCTGAGCATCCGCAGCGGGGGCAGCAGGCCCGCCGCCGCCGTGACGACGATCGCGGCGAGACAGCCGGTGATCATGCGGGCCGGCTCGACCAGCGTGACGATCTCCGGCATCCCCAGCGCGCGGCCATACGGCCGCACCAGCAGGTCGCGCAGAAGGAGCGACAGACCCATGCCGACGACTCCGCCGACGGCGCCCACGAGCATCCCGGCCTCCAGGTAGGCCCGCAGCACCTGGGCGCGCCGGTATCCGAGAGCGAGGAGCGAGCCGATCTCCTGCCGCTGGTCCAGCACCAGCCGGTTCACCGAAATGAAGGTCAGGACGAAGGACAGCAGGCCGAGGGTCAGGACGATGCACGGCGTGTACAGCTCGAAGGCCTCCATTTGGAGCTGCAGGAACCTCCAGACGAAATGCTCCTCCTTCGGGATGACCCGCTCGAGGTTCAGCTTGGCCAGGCGGGTGATCACGGCCTCGCGCGCGGCGCGCGGGTCGGCGCCGGGCTCGAAACGGAAGAGCAGGTCGTTCACCATGGTGAAGCCGAGCGCATCGCTCACCCTGGCGAGGCCGGTGAAGATGACGCCCAGGGACCCCTTCTCCGGGATGAGATAGTCGGGATTGGCGGTCGTGATCAGGTATTCGGGGCTGACGGCCACGCCGTCGATCCGGCTGTCGTAGATCTTCTCGCCCACCTTCGCCCGTATCCGATCACCCACCGCGAAGTCGTGATAGGTGGCCAGCGATCGTTCGATGACCGCGGACTCGAAATCCGCGGGGTCCACCGGTCGTCCGTCGATCAGCTCGAGCCTGTCCATGGCCGGCGCCGGGCTTTCAAGAAAGACCAGCGCCCCGCTGATCCGGCTGTTGTCCTTGAGAAACACCGTGCCGGGCATGACCAGGCGGCGCTCGACGCCGCGCACGCCGGGAATGCGGCCGAGGTCCGGAAGGTTCGCGACGTCCTCCGGGAGAAATTGCACCTCGAGATCGGCGAACTGCATGCGCCCGAGAAGGACCTCGCGCGTGTGGCCTCCGGTATGGATCGCCATCTCGGCGCCCGCGTAGATCCCGACGCCCGCCGCCGCGGTCAGCGCGACCGCGAGCGCGCGCCAGCGGATCTGCCAGAGATCGCGCAGCATCTTTTTCCTGAGTGCGCGCATGGTGGAGGGGCTACTCCTCGATGATCCTGCCGTCGGAGATGTGCACCACGCGATCCGCCATCTTCGCGATCTCGGCGTTGTGCGTCACGACCATGAGCGCGGACCGGGTGCGGCGGTTGAGATCGCGCATGAGCCGCACGATCAGCTCCCCCGTCGCGTGGTCGAGGTTCCCTGTCGGCTCGTCCGCCAGCACGACCGGTGGCTCTTTTGCGAGTGCCCGGGCGATCGCGACGCGCTGCTGCTGTCCACCGGAGAGCTGCGCCGGGAACGCCGCCGCCCGATCGGCGAGGCCGACGGCCTCGAGATACTCGCGCGTCCGCCGCGTCACCTCGCTTCGGGGCAGCCCCAGGACCTCGAGCCCGGCCTCGATGTTCTCGGCCGCCGTGAGGGTCGGGAACAGGTTGTAGAACTGGAAGATGAAGCCAATCGTGTCGCGCCGGAACGCCGCGTGATCGACGGGCGCGCGACCGTGCAGATCGACCCCGGCCACCACGAGGCTCCCGCTGCTGGGCGTGTCCATCGTCCCGATGAGGTTCAGCAGGGTCGTCTTGCCGCTCCCGGAAGGCCCGAGGACGACGACGAACTGTCCGTGATCCACGGTCAGCGACGCCTCCGCCAGCACCACGGTGCGGATCGGCCCCTGGTCGTACCACTTGCTGAGCTTCGAGAGTCGGATGACGGGGGATGGGGCGGCGCCGGTCGACATGGGCGCTCATTATAGGCGCGCCGGTGTCTGGTAGACTCGCGCCACGAGGTCACGATGGGCGTCCGCATCGACTACGCGATCGTCGGAGGCGGACCGGCGGGGCTCGCGGTGGCCATCTTCGCCGCGCTCGCCGGCCGCCGGGCGGTCGTCATCGAGCGCCGGCAGGGCGCGCTGGACAAGGCCTGCGGCGAGGGTGTGATGCCGCCGGGGGTGGCGTGGCTCCGCCGGATGGGGGTCGAGATCGCAGCGGACGGCTCGCACCCCTTCCGCGGCATCCGCTATGTCGACGGTGACATCACGGCGGAGGCCGACTTCGTCGAGGGGCCGGGGCTCGGCGTGCGCCGCACCGAGCTCTCGCGGGCCATGCTCACCCGCGCCGCCGCCCTCGGTGTGGAGTTGCGGCTGGGCTGCGAGGCCGGAGCCTTCTCCGAGCGCGAGGATCATGTGACACTCGAGCCCAGCGGCGGCCGCGTCGAGTCGCGCTGGCTCGTCGGTGCCGACGGCCTGCACGGCCAGGTCGGCAAGGCGTGCGGATTCGCCGTCGCCAGGGGAGCGCGGCAGCGGTTCGGGATGCGGCGCCACTTCCGTCTCGCGCCCTGGTCGGACCATGTCGAGGTGCACTGGGCGGACGGGGTCGAGGCCTACGTCACACCCGTCGGCCCCGATCGGGTCGGTGTCGCCTTTCTGTGGGCGGCCGATGGCGGCCCCCCGGGCGACTACGAGGGATTCCTGGCACGCTTCCCGGAGCTGCGCACCCGCCTGGGCCCCGCGGCAGCTGCTCCCGAGACGCCCGTGCGCGGCGGCGGACCCTTCGAGACGCGGGTGACGCCGATCGCGCGCGGCCGCGTGCTTCTCGTCGGCGACGCATCGGGGTATCTCGATGCGATCACCGGCGAGGGGCTTTCGCTCGCCTTCGCCTCCGCCGCGGCTCTCGTGGACGCCACCGCCGGTGAGAACGCCGCGGCCTATCCGCGAGCCTGGGCGCGCATACGACGGCGGCACCTGTTGCTCACCCGTGTCGTTCTCTTTCTGGCCGACCACCCATCGCTGCGCCGGCGCGTGATGCACGCGCTGCGCGCCAGTCCCGAGTCCTTCCGCGCCTTCCTCGCACTGAACACGGGCACCTGGGGCTGGGGGCGATCGCTCCCCGGGGTCGGGAGGCTCGGGCTGCGGCTCCTCACGTCCTCTTTTTCTTCGCGGGCGCACGCTTCGACGCGGCCTTGAGCCGCGCCGGGGGGCGCCGGCCGGCACGTTTCGGCGCCGGTGACGTCGACGCGGCCGTAGCCGGCGATGGCATCGGCGCCGGTGCCGCCGCCTTCGCCGCCAGACGCCGCTCCACGTAGGCGATCACGTCGCCCACCGTGGCGATTTGCACGAGGTCCTCATTGGGGATCTCGAGGTCGAAGACCTCCTCGATCTTGAACAGCAGCTCGATCATGTCCAGCGAGTCGAGGCCGAGGTCGTTGCGCAGATCGTCCTGAATCCGGATCGCGTCGACGTCGCGCTTGAGACGCGCCGCCAGCGCCGCCCGGGTGAGGGCGGCCACATCCAACTCAGGATTCATCGCAACCTCCGCTGCCTCAGCGCCGACGCCGCACCGCCGTCGGGGGTTTCCTGAAAACGACCACCGCATTGTTGCTGCCGAACCCGAAAGCGTTCAGGAGCGCCGCCCGGAGCGGGCGCTCCTGTACCTCCCTCGAGATGCCCCCGAGCTCGCACGCCGGGTCGGGGTCGTCGTAGTTCACGGTCGGGTGCACGAGGCCGGTTCCCAGGGCCAGCACGCAGGTGACCGCACCCAGGGCCCCCGCCGCTCCCAGGGTGTGCCCGATCATCGACTTGGTGGCGTTGATCAGGATGCGGTCAGCCCTCGTTCGAAACAGCCGGCGGATGGCGGTGATCTCCACCGGGTCGCCGATCGGGGTGGAGGTGGCGTGTGCGTTGATGTGATCGATGCCGGCGGCCTGGATCCCGGCGTCGCGCAGCGCCAGCCGCATGGTCATGGCCATCTCCGTGCCGTCCTCCTTGGGGACCACCATGTGATGCGACTCGCTGGTCGCGGCATACCCCGCCACCTCGGCGTAGATCCGGGCCTTGCGACGGCGCGCGTGGGCCAGCGATTCCAGCACGAGCGTGGCCGCGCCTTCGCCCATCACGAAGCCGTCGCGGGCGCGGTCGAACGGCCGCGAGGCGCGCGCCGGCGTGGCATTGAACGAGGTCGACAGCGCCCGCAGCGAGCAGAAGCCGGCGAAGGTCAGAGGCGTAAGGCTGGCGTCGGCGCCGCCGGCGATGACGACATCCGCCTGTCCGCTTCGGATGCAGTTGAGCGCCTGGCCGATGGCATGGGCGCTCGAGGAGCACGCCGTCGAGATGGTCTGGTTCACCCCCTTGGCGCCGAAGGCGATCGCGATGATCCCCGAGGCGGAGTTGAGGGTCACCATCGGAATGAGGTTCGGGTGCACGCGACCGGGGCGAAGACCGCGGTACAGCTTGAGGAACTCCTCCTCGCCGAACATCATGCCGCCCATGCCCGCGCCCATGATGACCCCGACCCGGTACGGGTTCTCGCGCTCCGGCCGGAGCGCGGCGTCGTCCAGCGCTTCGCGTGTTGCAACGAGCGCGAACTGCGCGTAGCGATCGATACGTTCCGCGGCGACGCCTGCCGGGAGACGCACCGGGTCGAAGTCGAGCACCTGCGCCGCGACCTGCGAGCGGTAGCCGTCGAGCGGCAGTCCGTCGAACGCCGGGAGGGCGGTCACGCCGGAGCGGCCCGCGAGTGCATTCCGCCAGAACGCGTCGACTCCGACCCCGATGGGAGAGACGACTCCCAGACCGGTCACGACCACCCTGCGGTCAGGTGAGGCTATGGGGGGCATCGGTCCGGCCTGCGGTTCTTTCCTGTGACGGTCTCGCAATGGTGACCCGGGGATTGTACTGCGGACGCCCGGACGTCAGAAGGGACTCCGGCCGCGGCGGCCGGTTCCCCGAGGCGCTCCGCGGCGATCCCGAGATCGATCGGCTGCTGTTCGATCTGTACGGCTGGTGACGCCGAAAACGCCGGATTCCGTCGGCCGGCCCGCCACACGCGCCCTGACTCGACAGAAGCCCCGCGGCTGTAGCACAATCCCCGCACGGTTGTCGTAGTGACCGCTCGCACCAGAACCACATCGTGAACCAGCCCGACCCGGAGGATGGATCCATGAGCCTGGTTTCGAAGCGCGCCCACGAGTCGACACGATGGGAATTTCTGACAGTTCTCGCCCTGGCGCTGTCGGTGGCCGGGTGTACGGGGGTCGGCTCCGACCACGCGAAGATGAAGCGCGACCGCGACATCGACGGCGAGGGGAAGAAGCTCGGCAGCGGGGTGTCGTACCTGGCGCAGACGATGGTCGACGCGGCGCCCATGCCGGCCGCCGCGGCGGGCTGGGATTCGGAGCGTGTCGCCAGCGGCGAGGACGACTGGGAGCCGGCCGTCGCCGTCGATCCGGGCAATGTGAATTACGTGTACCAGGCGATCACGCGTTACACCGGGCCGAAGGCATGCGGCAACTGCAAGCTGCCGGCGATCATCATCCGCCGTTCTATCGACGGCGGCGCGACCTGGCTGCCGGATACCTTCCTGGCCGCCACCAGCAAGGGTCAGTACGATCCGCAGATCGAGGTGGCCATGAACGGCGATGTCTACGCCGTCTGGCTCGATGCCTTCACACCCGGCTCCACCTTCACCAAGTCGATCAACCACGGCGCGACCTGGTCGGCGGGGAAGTCGTTCGCCGGCAAGGGGAAGAAGCCGCAGTGGAACGACAAGCCGTGGCTGGCGATCTCGCGTGACGGCCAGCATGTCTATCTCGGCTTCAACTCCAGCGACAGCTATGTCGTCGCATCGCACGACGGCGGCAACACCTTCTCGAATCCGGTCAAGACCAACAGCGACACCCGCTACTGGTTCCACACCGGCGGGGCGGTCTCGCCGTCGAATCCGATGGTCGCCTATTTCGCGTGCAGCACGTTCGGCAACGGCAACAATTACGCCGGCGACGCCACCATCGAGGTCCTCAAGACGACCAACGGCGGCGTCTCGTGGACCACGATTCACGTCGACACCTCGCGCGAGGCTCCGCTGTGCGGCTGGGCGGCCGGCTGCGGGGCCGGGTTCCTCGGCTCGTCGGCCGCCCTGGCGATCGACAGCGCCGGGAAGCTGATGATCGTGTACCACGTCAACGATGTGGTGGGCGCGCCCGAGCAGATGTACGTGCGCACCTCGACCGACGGTGTCACGTGGACCGCGCGGCAGCGGATCTCCGTCCTGCCGGCGACGGTGCACAATGCCTTCCCCGCCGTGGCGGCGCATCCGATCACCGCGGGCGATTTCCGGGTCACCTGGCAGGATGACCGCAACCAGAGCCAGACCGGCTGGAACACCTGGTACAAGCGCACGACGAATGGCGGTTCGACCTGGACCGCCGACATCCGCCTGTCGGACATGGCCACCGGCGCACCGTACAAGTCGGCCGCGGGTTTCCAGTTCCCGTACGGCGACTATCACGAGCTGGCCGTCGCCTCCGACGGCTGGAACCATGTCATCTGGGGCGAGGGTGCCAGCTACACCGGCCCCGGCGGGACCTGGTACACGCGCGGGCAATAGCACCGATCGCTTACTCGGCACTTTGGGCTGTGGCCGGCGCGCGTGGGCGCCGCGCTAGAGGCCTGTGCCGTCGGTGCTAGAATCCCCCCCCGGCCCCCGGTCAAGGAGACCCGCCATGATGAGCACGGCCCGCCGCGTCGCAGTTGTCACCGTCCTTCTGGTTCTCGCGCTCGCGCTGCCGGCGACGGCGGAGCCGGACGTCACCACCGACGTCGGAACGATGAGCAAGGAGTCGGCCGCCATGGCGTTTCCCCCCAAGCCGCTCTATTCGCCCTATGCGGGCCGCGACTTCCCGACGCGGCCCTTTTTCGGCGACACGCATCTGCACACCTCGTTCTCGATGGACGCGGGTGCCTTCGGCGCGCGGCTCGGCCCGCGCGACGCCTACCGCTTCGCCCGCGGCGAGCAGGTGATGGCGTCGAGCGGCCAGCCGGTCAAGCTCTCCCGGCCGCTCGACTTTCTGGTCGTCGCCGATCACTCCGACAACATGGGCTTCTTCCCCGATCTCTTCGCGGGCAAGCCGGAGGTCCTCGCCGACCCGAGCGGCCGCAGGTGGTACGACATGATCCAGGCGGGCAAGGGGGGCGAGGCCGCCCTGGAAATCATCGTCGCCTTCTCGCACGACAAGTTCCCGCCGGCGCTGATGTACCTGCCCGGCAGCCGCGCCTACAAGGGGGCGTGGCAGGAGACGATCGCCGCCGCCGAGGCGTTCAACGATCCGGGCCGCTTCACCGCCTTCATCGGCTACGAGTGGACCTCGAACACCGGCGGCAACAACCTGCACCGCAACGTCATCTTCCGCGACAACGGCGACAAAGCGGCGCAAGTCGAGCCTTTCACGGTCTACCCGCCGATGGGCAGCGACAACCCGCGCCAACTGTGGAAGTGGATGACCGCCTACGAGGAGAAGACCGGCGGCAGCGTGCTCGCCATCGCCCACAACGGCAATCTGAGCAACGGCACCATGTTCCCCATGATCGAGTCGTTCACCGGCAAGCCGGTCGATCGCGCCTACGTCGAGGGGCGCGCGAAGTGGGAGCGTCTCTACGAGGCCACCCAGACCAAGGGCGACGGGGAGACGCATCCGTTCCTGTCGCCCAACGACGAGTTCGCCGACTTCCAGCGCTGGGACAAGGGCAACCTCGACGGCAGCGTGGCGAAGAAGAACGAGATGCTGCAGTACGAATACCTCCGCTCGGCGCTCCTGAACGGCCTCCGGCTCGGGAAGGACCTGGGCACCAACCCCTACAAGTTCGGCCTCGTCGGCAGCAGCGACGCGCACACCGGCCTCTCCGCCCTGGAGGAGGACAACTTCTTCGGCAAGGTCACCCCCGGCGAGCCGAGCCCGGAGCGCCTGCGCAACATCTTTGTGAAGAACCCCCAGACCGGCATCACGATCATGGATTGGGAGGTCTGCGCCTCCGGTTATGCCGGGGTGTGGGCGAACGAGAATACCCGTGCGTCGCTGTGGGACGCGATGCAGCGCAAGGAGACCTACTCGACGACGGGACCGCGCATGGTGGTGCGCTTCTTCGCCGGCTTCGATTTCGACGCCAGGGACGCTCAGGACCGGATGCCGGCGCGGGTCGGCTACGCCAGGGGGGTGCCGATGGGCGGCGATCTCAAGGGCGCGCCGGCCGGCAAGGTCCCGACCTTTCTGGTGGCCGCGCTCAAGGATCCGATCGGCGCCAACCTCGACCGTTACCAGATCGTCAAGGGCTGGCTGGATGCGAAAGGGGAGCTTCATGAGAAGGTCTATGACGTCGCCTGGTCCGGTGCCCGCAAGCCGGACCCGAAGACCGGCAAGGTGCCGCCGGTCGGCAGCACCGTGGACGTCAAGAACGCGACGTGGACCAACAGCATCGGCGCGCCCGAGTTGATCGCGGTCTGGAAGGACCCCGACTTCGACCCGGCGCTGCGCGCCTTCTACTACGGCCGCGTGATCGAGATCCCGACCCCGCGCTGGACCGCCTACGACGCCCAGCGCTACGGTGTCGAGCCGCTTCCCGGCACCACCATGACGCTGACCGAGCGCGCCTACACATCGCCCATCTGGTACACCCCGTAGGAGTGTGACCGGAGCAATCGGATGGGATCGTCCGGGGGCCGGCTGAGGTCCCTCGTCCGCGAGCCGTTGCTGCACTTCCTCGCGATCGGCGCGGCGCTCTTCCTCTACTTCCACTGGAGCGGCGGCGGTTCGGGGCCGACCTCCAGCCGGATCGTCCTGACCACCGGGCAGATGGAGCACCTGGTGGCGGGCTTCGAGAAGACCTGGCAACACCCTCCCGACGCCGCCGAGCTCAAGGGGCTGATCGACGACTGGGTGCGCGAGGAGATCGCCGTCCGCGAGGCGATGGCGATCGGCCTCGATCGCGACGACACGGTTGTCCGCCGGCGCCTGCGGCAGAAGCTCGAGTTCCTGGTCGAGGATGTCGCCGCCACCGCCGCGCCGGCCGAGCAGGAGCTGCAGGCCTGGCTGGACGCCCATGCCGATGCCTTCCGCAGCGAACCCCGACTGGCGCTGCGCCAGGTCTATCTCAGCTGGGGTCGCCACGGCGCGCAGACGGAGGCCGACGCCCGCGCCATCCTCGCGCGGCTGGTGGCGGCGGGCCCCGGGGCGCGGATCGACACGCTCGGCGATCGGACCACCCTCCCGCAGGAGATCGACATCGCGCCGCGCAGCGACGTCGTCAGCACATTCGGCGAGGACTTCGTCGCGGCGATCGAGGGGTTGCCCCCGGGAGTCTGGAGCGGGCCGGTCGAATCGAGCTATGGCCTGCACCTGGTCCTGGTGCGCGAGCGCGTCGAGGGAACGCCGGCGAGCCTCGCGACGGTGCGCCCGGCGGTGGAGCGTGAACTCCTGGATGACCGTCGCGCGCGGCAACTGACCGCGATGTACGAGGTCGTGCTCGGCAAGTACACCATCGTCGTCGAGAAACGCGTTGTCGCGCCGGCCGCCGTCGCGGCAGGGCAGGGCGGCCCGTGACGCGGCCTGGCCCCTCGGCGCTGCTGGTCATCGGACTGGCGATCGGCGCCGTGAGCGGGGTGCTGGCCCACGAAGTCCGTCCCGGGTACCTCGAACTGCGCGAGCGCGATTCGGATACCTACGCGCTGCTGTGGAAGTGCCCGACCGGCGGCGAGAGCCCGATCCGGATCGAGCCGGTCATCCCGGAGGGATGCCGCCTGCTGACGCCCGACCGGCAGCAACTCACGCCCGGGGCCGTGGTGATGCGCGGCACGCTGAGCTGCGCGGGTGGCCTGGCGGGGAAGACGCTGCGCGTGGCGGGGCTCGAGAGCACGATGACCGACGTGCTGGTGCGTGTCCAGCGCGCCGACGGACGGGTCGAGAGCCATCTGCTGCGCCCGGCCGCGCCATCGGTGACCCTGGGCGCCGCGACCAGCGGCCTCGATCGCGCCCTCTCGTACCTGCGGCTCGGTGTCCAGCACATTCTTCTTGGTGTCGACCACCTGCTGTTCGTGCTCGGACTGCTGCTGATCGTCGCCGACCGCTGGATGCTGGTGAAGACGATCACGTCGTTCACGGTGGCGCACAGCATCACGCTGGCCATCGCCACCCTCGGATTCGCGAGCGCACCGCTGCCGCCCCTCAACGCCGCGATCGCCCTGTCGATCCTGTTCCTCGGACCGGAGATCGTCCGCGGCTGGCGCGGCGGGACCAGCTTCACGATCCGCCACCCGTGGGTGGTGGCGTTCGCGTTCGGCCTGCTGCACGGCTTCGGCTTCGCCAGCGGGCTGACCGCCATGGGGCTGCCGAAGGCGGAGATCCCGCTCGCCCTGCTGCTGTTCAACGTCGGCGTCGAGATCGGCCAGGTCGCCTTCGTCGTCCTGATCGTGCTGCTCGAGTGCGCCTTCCGGACGCTCGAGATCCACTGGCCGCGCTGGGCCCAGGCGCTGCCCGGCTACACCGTCGGGTCGCTCGGGGCCTACTGGACGATCCAGCGGGTGGCGCTGTTGCTGGCGGGGCCGCGATGACGCCGGGCGCCGGGCGACACGCCGTGCGGCGGCGTGCCGGTGGGCGGCGCGCCGGCACGGTCGTGCTCGCGGGGATGGCGTTGCTGCTCGCATCGCCCGCCTGGGCGCACGTCCAGCAGGGGCAGGCCGCCGGCCTCGTCACCGGCCTGCGCCATCCGGTCTCGGGCCTCGACCATGTGCTGGCGATGGTGGCCGTCGGATTGTGGGGAGCGCAGCTCGGCGCCCCCGCCATCTGGCTGCTGCCGGTGACCTTCCCGATGGTGATGGCGTTCGGCGGCTTCCTCGGCCTGCTCGGCGTGCCGCTGCCCGGTGTCGAGATCGGCATCGCGGCCTCGGCCATCCTGCTCGGCTCGATGGTGGCGCGGGAGGCGCGCCCGCCGCTGTGGCTGGCCGCGGTGCTGGTGGGGTTCTTCGCCGTGTTCCACGGCTACGCCCACGGCACCGAGCTGCCCGCCGGCCAGAGCGGCCTGATGTACAGCGTCGGCTTCGTGATCGCCACCGGCTGCCTGCACGCGACCGGCATCGGCATCGGCCTGATCCACCGCTGGGGCTGGGGACGGATCGCCCTGCGCGTGGCGGGCAGTGCGGTCGCCGCCGCCGGCATCATCTTCATGTGGCAGGCCGTCGCATGAGAAGGCGGGTGCTGGTGGCCGGCGCCTGCGCGACCTTCCTGCTGTGGCCCGGCACCGCGCATGCGCACCTGGTGACCACCGGCCTCGGTCCGGTCTACGACGGCGTCTCGCACCTGTTCCTGACCTTCGACGACCTGCTGCCGGTGCTGGCGATGGCGCTCCTAGCGGGCCTCAATGGTCCGGCCGCCGGGCGGCGGACGCTGTTCACCCTGCCGATCGCCTGGCTCGCCGCCGGTGCCGCCGGCTACGCGAGCGGGGCCGCGCTCCTGCCGGCGGGGGTCACGTCGCTGTCGCTCCTGGCGCTCGGGATCCTGGCGGCGGTCGATTTGCGGCTGGCGCCGCGGGTCGTGAGCGCGCTCGCGGTGATGCTCGGGATTGTGCACGGCTGGCTGAACGGCGCATCGATCGCCCTCGCCGGCCGGGAGGAGAGCGGGCTGGTCGGCATCGCCGCCGCCATCTTCGTGCTCGCCGCCCTGGTCGCGGCGCTGGTCGTCACACTGCGCCGGCCCTGGACGCGCATCGCCGTGCGCGTGGCCGGCAGCTGGATCGCGGCGATCGGGCTGCTGCTTCTCGGCTGGGCGCTCAGCGGCCGGATCTGACGTCCTCCAGCCGACATCGCCTCGCTGTGCCGATCCCGCATCCGGCGCAGCGGCCGGCCCGCGAGAACCGCCGCCGCCGCGCCGGTCTCGCGTGCGCATCGCGAACCTCGCCGTAAATTCTCCTCAACGCCCGCTCCGGCTCGAGGAGGATCGATCATGACTTCCGGCCGCTGTTCCCTCAGTGCCGTTGTCGCCGTGCTCGCGCTCGTCGGTCTCGTTGCGCTCGGGATGAGCGAAAGGTGGTCGGCCGCGGACGATCGCGGCAATGCCGCCGAATGCGTGCCCGCCGCGAACGAGATCACCCAGGGTGAGCTGCGGACCGTGGCCACCGACGGAGCGGTCCTGCGACTCCCGCTGCGACACACCGACGTCCACGCCGACATTGCCGGCGTCGTCGCGCATGTCGAGGTGGTGCAGACCTTCGGCAATCCGTACGACCGGCCGATCGAGGCCGTCTACGTCTTTCCGCTCCCGAACAAGGCGGCGGTGGACGCCATGGAAATCCGCCTGGAGGACCGGGTCATCCGCGGCGTCATCGCGAAGCGCGATGAGGCGCGCGCGGTCTATGAGGCGGCGCGGCGCGAGGGGCGGACGGCGGCGCTGCTTGACCAGGAGCGGCCCAACATCTTCACCCAGTCGGTGGCCAACATCCTCCCGGGCGACACCATCGAGGTCAGCATCCGCTACCTCGAGACCCTGCCGTACCGCGACGGCCGGCAGGAGTTCGTCTTCCCGATGGTCGTCGGGCCGCGATTCATCCCCGGCACACCGATCCGGCCGGGCGACGGCGGCGGCGATCCCGACACGACCGACGTCCCCGACGCGTCGAGGATCACGCCGCCGGTGCTGCGGGCGGATCAGCGCTCCGGTCACGACATCGCCCTCGAGGTGCGTCTCGAGGCCGGGGTGCGCGAGACCGGGGTCGCCTCGCCGTCGCACCGCATCGAGGTCGATCGCCGGGGCGCCGGTGTCACCCGGGTGAGGTTGTCGCCGGACGACTCGATCCCCAACCGCGACTTCATCCTGCGCTACCGCCTGGACGGCATGGAGCCCAACCTGATCGTGCTGCCGCACCGCGCGCCGGGTGAAGCCGGCGAACCCGTCCCCGGCTACTTCCTCGCCCTCCTCCGGCCGGAAGCCGATCCGCCCCCGTCCGAGGTCACCCCCAAGGAGATGATCTTCGTCGTCGACTGCTCGGGGTCGATGTCCGGGGAGCCGATCGCCAAGGTCCGCGAGGCCATGACCTATGCGCTCGAGAACCTGAACCCCCTCGACAATTTCCAGATCATCCGTTTCTCGGACACGGCCGAGGCGTTCGCGCCGGCCCCGGTGCCGGCGACGCCGTGGCACATCGCCCGTGGGTTGGAATACGTCGGCGGACTCTCCGGGTCGGGCGGAACCATCATGCTCGAAGGAGTGAAGGCCGCCCTCGGCTACCCTGAGGATCCGCAGCGGCTGCGCATCGTCGCTTTCATGACCGACGGCTACATCGGCAACGAAGATCAGATCCTCGCCTACCTGCGGGAACATCTCGGCGCCGGGCGTCTGCATTCCTTCGGGGTCGGCAGCGCGGTCAACCGCCACCTGCTCGATTCGATGGCGGAGTTCGGGCGCGGCAGCGCCTGGTACATCACCCTGCGCGAGGGGGCGGGCGGGGCGGTGCGGGATTTCTACGACCGCATCCGCCGGCCGTATCTCACCGACATCGCCATCGACTGGGGCGGCCTGAAGGTCGTAGGTGTCTACCCGCGCCAGATCCCCGACCTGTTCCTCGGACAGCCGATCCAGATCAGCGGCCGCTATCTCGAGCCCGGCCTGGGCACGCTGCGGGTGACCGCCCGTCTCGGCGGCCACCCCTGGGAGGGGCGTTTCGAGGTGTACCTACCCGACCGGCACCCCGAAGGGGATGCGGTGGCCGCGCTCTGGGCCCGCGCCAGCATTGACGACCTCTCGAAGCGCCTGATCGCCGGCTCGGATCCGCTGGTCGCGGAAATGATCACGACGACCGCCCTGACGTACCACCTCGTCTCCGCCTACACCTCGTTGGTCGCAGTCGACGAGAGGATCCGCAATGCCGGGGCGCCTCCCGATCGGGTCGACGTGCCGGTCTCGATCCCCGCGGGGGTTGACCGCGACATGGCAGTCGGGGCCGGTTTCCGCCTCGCCGAGACAGTGACGGGGTCGACCGCCACCACCACGACAACCCTCTCGTCCGAGTTCATCGATGCCCTGCCGATCCTCGGCCGCAACTACCAGGAGATCCTGACATTGACTTCAGGCGCGTCCGCCGGCTTCTCGGCGGCGAGCGGGGGAACCGTCGGCGGGAAGGCCCAGAAGATCCGCGTCACCGGCTCACCCCGGAACATGAACCCCGGGGCCCTGCGGTCCGTGTGCCGGATCGAGACAACGCGCAGCGAGTACGCCGCCGCCGAGAGGATCGAGGTCACCATCGCCATCACCAATCTCTCAACGGAACCGTTGACCGTTCCGATGTCTCTGTCGACTTCCAATGGCAGCGCCCGCTTCCAGATCCTCGATGCCGGCGGGCAGCCGCTGCCGGATCCCCCCGTCGTCCATGCCGGTCGTCCGAAACGAACCCTGAAGCGGGGCGAGACCGTGACGTTCCGGTTCGTCCTCAATGAAGAAGGTGGCTACCGGCTCGCCGCCGGAGCGACCTACTCGGTGGTATTCCTCGGCTCCGAACATGGCCTGGTCGACTCGAACCGGTTGACCATCGTCGTCAGGAAAGGGTGAGCCCGGCCCTGTAATTCGTCTTCTGGTAATCTCCGCCGGGTGTCCATCCGCCCGGCGGTGCTTTTCCTCGGAGGGCTGCTCGCGATCGCCCGGCCTGCGGTGTCCGCGTGGACCGCGCCCGAAGTGGCCGCGCCCGCCGCGGCCGCGCCCGATCCCGCCGATCCCGAACGTGAGCCGGCCCGCATCTCCATCACCGTGGGTCGGGCAGCCGGCCCCATCCGCCTCGATGGGCGGCTCGATGAGCCCGGTTGGGCGGCCGCCGGTGTCATCGGCGACCTGGTGCAGCAGTCGCCGACGCCGGGGGGGCCGTCGCCCTACCGCACCGAGGTCCGCCTCCTCACCGATGGCGAGACTCTGTATATCGGCGTCACCTGCGCCGACCCCGACCCGGCCGCGATCGCCATCCACACGATGCAGCGCGATGCCGAGATGGAGGGTGACGACACCGTCACGCTCGTCTTCGACACCTTCGACGACCAGCGCACCGGCTACTACTTCCGCCTCAACGCCGCCGCGGCCCGTTACGACGGCCTCATCGCCGACCAGGAGAACGTGTCGGCCGACTGGGACGGCATCTGGGACGCCGCCACCCATGTCGACGCCGCCGGCTGGACGCTCGAGATCGCGATCCCGGCCCTGACGCTGCGCTTCAAGCCCGCCGCCGACTGGGGGTTCAACATCGAGCGCTACATCGCGCGTGACCGGACGACGCTGCGCTGGACCGGCGCGACCCTCGACGCCCGCATCGCCGACATGCGCCGGGACGGCGCCCTCGAGGGGGTCGCGGGTCTGCGCCAGGGGGTCGGCCTGTCGGTGAGCCCGTACGGCCTGGTGCGGACCGACACCGACTACACGCGCGACGATACCGACACCACCGGCGACGCCGGGCTCGACGTGTCGTACGGCCTCACCGAACAGCTCAGCGGCGTCGTGACGATCAACACGGACTTCGCCGAGACCGAGGTCGACACGCGGCAGATCAACCTGACCCGCTTCCCGCTCTTCTACCCGGAGAAGCGCTACTTCTTCGTCGAGGGAGCGAATCAGTTCAAGTTCGGACCCGGGCTCGGCCAGGACTTCGTGCCGTTCTTCAGCCGGCGGATCGGGCTGTTCGACGGCGAGCGGATCCCGATTGACGCCGGCGTAAAAATCATCGGGCACCAGGGGCGCTTCGGGATCGGGGTGCTGGACGTGAAGACGGGTGACACGACCGCGGCCCCCGCCGCGAACCTGTTCGCGACGCGGGTGACCTATGACGTCGACGACCACCTGCGCGTCGGCCTCATCGGCACGCGCGGCAGCCCCGACGGCGTGACCGACAATTGGCTTGGCGGTCTCGACGCGAACTGGCAGACCAGCTCGTTGTTCGGCGACAAGAACTTCTCGGTCGGCGCCTGGTGGACCAAGAGCGGCGGCGTCACCCCTGTGCCCGACCCGGGCAGCTCCTCGGAGGGCTGGGGGTTCCAGATCGACTATCCCAACGACCGCTGGGACAGCGCCCTGGTCGTGAAAAGTTTCGGCGATTCGCTCGTGCCCGCGCTCGGCTTCCTGCCGCGACCCGGCGCGCGCATGCATCTCGCCGGTCTGGCGTTCAAGCCGAGGCCGCAGACCGGCTGGTGGGCCGGCAAGGCGCGGCAGTTATTCTTCGAGTGCTACCCGACCTACATCACCGATCAAGCGGGGACCGCCGAGTCGTACGAGGTCTTCACCGCCCCGTTCAACATGGAGACCCCGGCGGGCGCGCACCTCGAGGCCAACTGGGTGCCGACCTTCGAGCGTCTCGAGGCGCCTTTCGAGGTGGCGCCCGGGGTGGCGATCCCGGAAGGGTCGTACCACTTCACCCGCTACCGGGCCGAGGCCTCGACCCGCCCCGACCGGCCGGTGCAGATCGGCACCGAGGTCTGGTTCGGCGACTTCTACGACGGGCGGCTCACCCAGAGCGAGTTCTTCATTCGCACCGCCGACCGCTCCGGGCACTTGCAGATCGAGGTCGACGGCCTGCACATCCAGGGCGCGCTGCCGGCCGGCGACTTCATCACCCGGCTGTGGCAGCTCAAGACCGCCTACGCCTTCTCGCCCGACCTGGTGCTGTCGCTGTACGGCCAGTACGACAGCGAGTCGCGCAACGCCGGGGTCAACGCGCGCCTGCGCTGGACGCTGCGTCCCGGCGCCGACCTGTACGTCGTCTGGACCCGCGGCTGGCTGCATCCGCCCGACGCCGAACGCGCCCTCGAGGCCGAGCCGCAGGACGCCGAGGCGGTGGTCAAGCTGCGCTGGACGTTCCGGAGGTAGTCAGTCCGGGATTCCGGAACAGCCGGAGGCGGCGCGGCAATCGCCCTCCCGGATCAGGCCGGAGACTTCGAGGATCCGATCGCCCACCGTGGTCGCCGGGCAACCGTCTTCGCCGGCGTCGATAGGACAGCTCGTCTGCAAGCGTGCGGCGCAGACATTCAGAAGCAGGACCGCCAGCTTGCGCTCGGCCCTCGCCACGCAGTCACGCGGCGGCGGCGCCAGCACGGCGCCGCAGGCGCTGACTTCCGGCAGGCCCAGGTCGCTCAGGTACCGCTGCGCGCACGGGATGACCCAGTCGGCGAGACCGGCGGCGGGATTCCCGCACTGGTGCTGCCAGTACCCCGGGCCGGCGGGGTTGGGCGCGCAGGGGGGGACGAAGTCGACCTCGAGCAGCGGCCGGCTGGCCTCGTCCGCGGCTTCGCGCGAGTCGAAGCGCTTGACGGTCTGCGGCCGAGTCTCGTCGCCGCGCAACGCCCAGCCGAAGGCCGACGCCGGCTGGTCGAGCCACGCCTGCACGTCCGCCACCATCTCCGGCGTCGACACCCAGGTGTACGGGCCCGGCTGATCGACGATGGCCCCGCCCCGGGGCGTCGGTTCGAAATCGCCCCCCGGCAGTGTCCAGAAGAGATCGTTGTAGAACCGATGGAGCCAGGTGGAATCGCCCGGCGTGGCCGGCGACCCGCCGCCGCCGCCGGACGCGGAAGCCCCCTCTCCCCAGTCTGCCAGGACCCTTTGCAGCCGCACCGTCACCGGTCCGGCGCTCGTCGATGAGAGGGTGACCTGCAGCGTGGCGCCGGTGACGGTCGACCCGGCCGGGACGACGGCGGCGACATCGAACGCCAGCAGGGCGCGGCGAATCGAGCGGGAGGAGGCGTTGATCCGGCCCGCGAAGACCGCGTCACCGGAGCCGTTGGCCAGCGCGCCGGCCGAATCCTCGACCAGGGTGCTGTCTTTTGCGGGGCGCAGGAGAGCGAACTCCGCGAATGCGTCCGCGGCGCCGGCCGCGCTCGCCAGCACGCAGCCACACGCCAGGCCGACCCGCCACACACGCCGATTTATCGCGCGCCGACCCCTGGACATGGCTTCCTCCTTCGGTTGATCACGAAGATTCCGCCGATACGGGGCACTGTCAACGGAAATTTTGCGCGCTGGAGCCCTCCGTGAGCGGGGAGAGAGACGCCGCCGGAGCGGATCGAACGCAGTTATACGCATGATGACAGCGGGCACGTCTGTTGCTAGCGCCTTACCAACCCCTGGACAGACCCACCAACCAAGACCCGAAGACTCTCCGTCACCGACGGAGGGGGAGGGACCATGAGGCTATCCACGGGAGTCGGGGCCATCCTGCTGGTTTTCATCGTCGGGTTCCTGATGCCGGCGCCGGCCGTGGCCGACGCCGTCACGTTGAACCCTGCCAAGGACAACACCCTCTACGAGCCAATCTCCAATGACTCGTTCGTGGACATGAGCGACGGCGCGGGCGCCACCATGTTCACCGGCAAGGTGAAGGATGCCGACGCCGACCCGGGTGCGGGCACCCGGGCCGCCGTGCGCCGCGCCGTCCTCGCCTTCACCATCGCCGGCAACATCCCCGCGGGCTCCACCATCGACAACGTTCAGCTCATCCTTTATGTGGACAAGGTGGGGGCGACCACGGCGTACAACGTCAACCTGCACCGCCTTCTCGAGAACTGGGGCGAGGGCACGTCGAACACCGGAAACTCGCAGCAGGGACAGGGCGAGCTGCCGACGGCGAACGACGCCACCTGGCACCACACCTTCTATCCCGGGTCGTTCTGGTCGATACCCGGCGGCGTCTATTCGCTCACGGCCAGCGCCACGAAGTCGGTCGGCAACGTCGGCTTCTACACCTGGGGATCGACGTCGGGGCTGGTGGCCGACGTGCAGTCGTGGCTGAACACCCCGGCACAGAACTACGGCTGGATCATCATCGGCGACGAGATCCAGACCGCGACCTTGACGCAGAAGGCCAAGCGCTTCGGCACGCGCGAGAGCACCGGCTCGACCGGCGGGGTCACCTGGAAGCCCCGGCTCGTCGTCAATTACACACCGCTGGTCGCCAGCGGCGCCTGCTGCCAGGGACCGGGCTGCACACTGCAGACGTCCGCCGCCTGCCTGGCGCTGCCGGGCACCTACCAGGGGAACGGGACCTCCTGCTCCCCCAACCCCTGCTTCGTGCCGACGGGGGCTTGCTGCGCCAACAACGGTACCTGCTCCGAGGTCAGCCAGGCTGCCTGCACCGGCGCCGGCGGAACCTACCAGGGTGACGGCGCGGTCTGCGCCGGGACCTACTGCCCCATCGTGCTCACTCCCTATCTCGACGCCCTGCCGATCCCGCCGGTGGCCACACCCGTCGTCGGATCCCCGGGCGCCGCGGCGACCTACAACATCACGGCGCGCGAGTTCGAGCAGTCGTTCCACAGCCAGCTGCCGATGTCGCGCGTGTGGGGGTACCACGACGGCGTCGGGCCGCTGCACACCCCGGGCCCCGTCATCATCGCGCGCACCGGAGAGCCGGTCACGGTCAACTGGATCAACGACATCAGGGATTTCGTGACCAATGAGCCCCGGAGGAACAACCACTATCTCGATGTCGACGTGCAGCAGGACGGCGAAGGGGACGTCTGCATCCACGGCGCCGAGGACAAGGCCAAGATGGTCGTCCACCTGCACGGTGGCAAAGTTCCGCCGGAGAGCGACGGCTATCCGGAGGCGACGTTCCTGCCCGGGGACCCGCCCGTGCCGTATGTCTATCCGAACGACCAGCAGGCGAGCTTCATCTGGTTCCACGACCACGCCCTCGGCATCACGCGGTTGAACGTCTACATGGGGCTGGCCGGCGCCTACCTGATACGCGACGCGGTGGAGGATGCCGTCAACCTGCCGCGCGGCCAGTACGAGGTGCCGCTGGTGATCCAGGACCGCAAGTTCAACCCGGACGGGTCGCTGTTCTATCCGAGCCAGTGGGTCGATCACTTCTTCGGCGACAAGATCATCGTCAACGGCAAGGTGTGGCCGTATCTCGACGTGCGGCGGGGCAAGTACCTGTTCCGGGTGGTCAACGGGGCCACGTCGCGGGTCCTCTCGCTGTCGCTGACGCCGCCGGGCGGCGCGCTGAACTTCACCGTCGTGGGCACGGAGGGCGGCCTGCTCGAGGCGCCGGCGCCCGGGGTGGGCGTGCTCACCATGGGTCCGGGCGAGCGCTACGACGTGGTCGTGGACTTCGCCGGATACGCCAACGGCGACGAGATCCTCCTGACCAACAGCGCCGGCGTACCCTTCCCGAACGGTCCTGTCGACGTCACCCAGGTGATGAAGTTCCGGGTCACGAGTGTCGCCGGGGACACCGACCCCTTGCCCGCCACGCTGCGTTCGATCGAGCGCCTCGATCCGGCCGAGGCGGTCCAGGTGCGCGATTTCCGGCTCAAGCAGGCTGGCACCGACGGTTGCGGGCGATCGATGTGGACGATCAACAACCTGGGCTGGCATGACATCACGGAATACCCGGAGCTCGGCACGGTGGAGATCTGGAGATACATCAACGACTCGGGCGTGTCGCACCCGATGCACATGCACCTGGTGATGTTCCAGGTCCTCGATCGCGACGGCTTCACCACTGGTCCCGGCGGCGAAGTCATCCCGAACGGCACCCCGCAGTTGCCTCCGGCCGAGGAGAATGGGTGGAAGGACACCGTCATGGTCCCGCCGGGTCAGATCGTGCGCATCATCGTGCGGTTCGACGGCTTCAAGGGGCGCTATCCGTATCACTGCCACATCCTCGAGCACGAGGAGCACGAGATGATGCGGCAGTTCCAGACGATCTCCTGCGGCGACGGCGAGATCGATCCGACGGAAGCGTGCGATGCCGGCGCCGCCAACGGGACACCGGCCTCCTGCTGCACCCTCGCCTGCGCGATGGTCGGCGACCTGACCGCCTGCACCGACGGCAACGCCTGCACCGAAAACGATCTCTGCGCGACGGGTGTCTGCGCCGGGACGACCCTGGCCCCGCCGGGCGAGGTCGCGAACCTCCTGTTCGCCGCCGACCGGACGACACTCAACTGGAGCCCGCCCGCGGGCGCGCCGGCGGGAACCGTCTATGACGTCGCGCGCGGCCTGGTGAGCCAGTTGCCGGTGGGCGGCGGGGCCGCCGAGACCTGCTTGGCCACCGACCTGGCGGCGCCGTCGGCGTCCGATCCGCTGCAGCCCGACCTCGGCCAGGCCTACTGGTACCTGGCGCGGGGGCGGCATGCGTGCGGGACCGGAAGCTACGGATGGGCGGCTGCGAACGGCGTCCCGACAACGGAGCGGGTGACCCTGACCTGTCCGTGAGTCAGTGCCCCGCGGGCACGGCGCCGAACAATGCCCGCATCAGGGGGCCGGCCTTCGCATCGGGGAGGGCCTGGATGGCGTCATAGAAGGCGAGGATGGTGGCGCAGTAGCGCGCCGGGGCAACGCGCGGCATCTCCGGATCGGAGATGCGGTCCATGTCGGCGCGTGCGGCCGGCGGCATGGAGGCCAGCGCCTCCGACAGCTGCGGCTGCAGTTCATCGAGAGCCTGGGTCAGGTGAGGTTCGCGGGCGGCGGACAGGATGACATCCGCCTGCACCTCGAGCTCGCGGTTGCGGAGCTCCTTCGGAATCGCGTAAAGCGTCTCGAGGCTGGTCGAGCCGGCGAACAGCGCGGCGCACTTGGGCGGCTCGCTCTCCTGGAGCGCGCGGCCCTCGGCGAGCAGGACCTCGCCGAACCGGCGAAGCGCCTCGTTCGATGCGTGGGGCAGCGAGCGCGCGAGCACCGCGGCGACCTTGGGGTAGGTCGCGGCGCGAATCTGCTCGATGGTCCACCCGAGGCGGAAGCCCTCCTCGAAGTCGCGCACGAGGGCGGCATAGAGTGTCGGGTCGGCCTCTTTGAGCGCGGCATAGACCGGCGTCTTCAGGAGACCGCCGGCGAGGTCCTCGAGCTCCCGGGCGGAGGCCCCCGAGACTCCGACACCGTTCGCGGGCGCGTAACTCGTGGCCAGTCGAGCGGCGAACAGCTCCTCGTGCGTCGGCCGCCACATCCCGGAGTTTGGAGTCGAGAAACCGCGATCGAGAAAAGCCTGGTCCACACCCCGTCCGGCGATGAACGCACGCTGATCCGCCATCACGTTGTCCGTTTCCGTCGTGGACAACCCCGGCAGGCTCGGCGCGTGCAGCCCGATCGCCGCGGTCCTGGAGATCCAGCGCTCCTCGCCGGCCGCGAACGCGGTGACACATGCCGAGAGGCATTCGGTCGCGACGTACGTCGACAGCCGGCGATCGCGGATGATGCGCGCCAGCGCCATCGCTTCCATGGTCCGGCCGCCGTTGCTGTTCAGATGGACGATGAGAACCCGGAGGTTCGCGTCGAGGGCGCGCCGGAACTCCTCCGCGATACCGAAGCCGAGCTGGCCGTTCACTTCGATCTCCGTCCCGTCACGGATCACCCGGACGCGCGAGCCGGCGATTTCCGACGCGCCGAAGGCAATCCGCGAGAACTCCGCCACCTGAGGAGCCGCCCGGGAGGCGATCGTCGTGGCCAGCACCACCCCGCCGACAAACACCACGAAGCGGGCCGCGCCGGCCCAGAATTCCGACCCGCCGCGACCCGGATGCCCGCCCGCGGACCGCCAGGTGCCGACGAGGAGCCAGATCTCGACCGTGACGAAAAACAGCCATGCGGCGATGGCGTACAGGGCCCATGCCCGCGGCTGCTTGGTGACGTCGATGACGCGCAGAAGCAGGAAGGAACCCCCCGTGACCAGGGCGCCGAGGATGGAGCTCACCCAGTAGGCGACGGGTAGCGGCAGATCCCCGCGCCAGTGGCGCACCACGTACGAACGCTGACGCGGCGGGGGGAGCGGCGGAACCGTCGCGCCAGCGGCGTCGGTTGGCTCCGGATGAACCGGCGGTGCCTCGGGAGTGGATGGGGAAGGCTCTCGGGGATTGTCCATGGCTCGCTCCCGACCGTATCCTAGGCCTCCGTTGGCGCCCGCAGGAAGGTCTCCGCCAAGATTCCCCTTTGCACGGCCGGCGTTTCTTGCTATTTTCCCCCGGAGTCACGGAGGGGCGCCTTGCGGAATGTCATGCGGGCGGCGGCGGTGGCCGCCGTCCTCGGGTCGATGATCGTGGCGGCGGGGGCCGGGAATCCGGCGGCGATGGCCGGCGCGCACCCGGCATCACCCGCGGCATCCACTCACCCCACCCGCCTCGACCTCAAATCGAATGTCGCCCTGGTGTTCGACGAGGCCCACGGGCAGACCCTCTACGCCAAGAACCCCGACCGCGTGGTGCCGATCGCCTCGATCACCAAGCTGATGACCGCGATGGTCGTCCTCGACGCGCGGCTGTCGATGGATGAGACGATCACGATCGACCGGGCCGACGTTGACCGGCTCAGGTACACGCGCTCGCGGTTGGATGTGGGCGCGCAGGCGACCCGCGGTGACCTGCTCTGGGTGGCGCTGATGTCGTCGGAGAACCGGGCGGCCGCCGCCCTGGGCCGCACCTACCCGGGCGGCGCCGCGGCCTGCGTCGCCGCCATGAATCTCAAGGCGCGCCAGATCGGGATGCTGCAGGCCCGCTTCGCCGACACCAGTGGCCTGTCGAGCGGCAACGTCGCCAGCGCCGAGGACCTGTCGCTGATGGTGCAGGCCGCCGCGGAGTACCCGGAGATCCGCCGGTTCACGACCTCCACGGCGCATACGGTGAGGCTTTCACGCGGCCGCGTGCTCGAGTTCCACAACTCCAACGGCCTGGTGAGCAACAAGACCTGGACGATCGGGTTGTCGAAGACCGGCTACCTGAACGAGGCGGGGCGGTGTCTCGTGATGCAGGCGGAGATCGCGGCGCGGCCGGTGATCATCGTGCTGCTCGACTCGTTCGGGAAGTACACCCGCCTGGGTGACGCCAACCGGATCCGCAAGTGGATGGAAGCCGCCATTGCGGCGCCGGCCGCGATCGGGGCGAGCCGCGCTCCTGCGCCGACGGCGGCGCCGGCCGCGCGTTCCGCCGGCAGCCACTGACCCCTCAGGTGTGCGTGCCGGGCGCCTCGTGCCCGGTCCGCTCGACGTACTCCACGTAGGTCCCCGGATAGGCGTGCGGCTGGGTTTCCGTGCCGCTTTCGCCTCCCAGCTCCAGCACCCGCGTCCCCAGACCGCGCAGGAAGGTGCGGTCGTGCGACACGAAGATCATCGTGCCCTCGAACGTCTTCAGCGACTCGACCAGCATCTCCTTCGTCGCCAGGTCGAGGTGGTTCGTCGGCTCGTCGAGGACGAGGAAGTTCGGCGGGTCGAAGAGCAGGCGGGCCATGGCGAGTCGTGACTTCTCGCCCCCGGAGAGCGCCCGGACCTTCTTGTCGACGTCGTCGCCCGAGAACTGGAAGGCGCCGGCCAGCGTCCGCAGCACACCGATCCCCTCGAGCGGGAAGTCGTTCTGCAGCTGCTCGCTGACGGTCTTGTCGGGGTCGAGGGTGTCGAGCGATTGCTGCGCGAAGTAACCCATTTTGAGGCTGGCCCCGAGGCGGACGGTGCCGGAATCGGGCTGCAGCGCGCCGGCGATGATCTTGAGCAGGGTCGTCTTGCCGGCGCCGTTGCGGCCCATGACCGCCCAGCGCTCGCCGCGCCGGATGGTCAGGTTCATCCCGTCGTAGACGACGCGGCGGCCGTACGCCTTGCGCAGGTTCTCGATCACCACCACCTGGTCGCCCGAACGCGGCGGCACGCGGAAGTCGAACTTCACGATCGTGCGCTGCTTCGGCAGGGTGACCTTCTCGATCTTGTCGAGCGCCTTGATGCGGCTCTGCACCTGCGCCGCCTTGGCGGCGTGCGTCCTGAAGCGGTCGATGAACCGCTGCTCC
>Ga0184615_10000270_pt1 | contig 31436 bp, 19 predicted proteins | sample PLM4_65_coex_FD_133134 | JGI IMG/M metagenome (GOLD analysis project Ga0184615, IMG submission 133134) | Groundwater sediment microbial communities from an aquifer in East River, Colorado, USA - PLM4_65_coex | ecosystem: Environmental > Terrestrial > Soil > Riparian zone | place: USA: East...
GCATCAAGGGCCGCGCGTGCCAGAGCGGGAGCGATATCCTCATCGGTGCCGATGGGGCGGATCCGGGCGGGCGCGTGGATGCCGGACAGACCTACGCGGTCTATGGCCCGTTTGCCCAGCTCCCGCCGATCCTGACCGTCATCGGCGACGTGACCGTGAACGAGGGTGCGAGCGCGGTGGTCACCATCACGGCGTGCGACCCCAACAATGATCCGATCGCGTTCACGCTGTCGCCGCCGCTGGCGTTCGCCTCGTTCGTCGACAATGGGAACGGGACGGCGACTCTGACGCTGACACCCGGATACACCGACGCGGGCCTGTATACCGTCACCGTGACGGCCGCCGACGACGGAGTCCCGCCGCTGGTGGACAGCGAGACGTTCACCATCCGCGTGATCGACGTCAATCGGCCGCCGGTGCTCAACCCGATCGGCGACGTGACCGTGAACGAAGGCGTGACAACCGACGTGATCATCACCGCGTCCGACGCCGACGGTGGCCCCCTCGTCTTCGCGGCGTCGAACCTTCCGGCGTTCGCGTCCTTCACCGACAACGGCAACGGCACGGCGCGGTTGGGGCTGGTCCCCGGCTACGCCGACGCAGGGGTCTATCCGGGCGTGACGATCTCGGTGAGCGATTCGGCGTCGCCGCCGGCATTCGACAGCGAGGTATTCACGGTCACGGTTACGAACGTCAATCGCGCGCCGGTCCTGGCGCCTATCGCGAATCCCACCGTCGACGAGGGGTCGCTCCTCGACCTCCTGATTTCGGCCGGCGACGCCGATGGCGACACGTTGACGCTCTCCGCGACCAATCTGCCCGCGTTCGCGACGCTGACCAACACCGGGAACGGCGCCGGGATCCTGCACCTCGCGCCGAGCTACACGGAGGCGGGCACGTATCCCGGCGTCGTCATCACCGTTCAGGACAACGGCAACCCGGCGCTCTCGGCCAGCCAGACGATCACCATCACGGTCAACAACGTCAACCGGCCGCCGGTTCTGTCGCCGATCGGCGATCTGTCGGTGACCGAGGGCACGACGAGCGTGATCCCGCTCACCGCGACCGATCCCGACGGCAACACGGTCGCGCTCTCCGCATCCGGCCTGCCCCCGTTCGCCACGTTCGCGGCGACCGGCAATGGCACGGGGACGTTGACGCTGTCTCCGGGTTACGGCCTCGCGGGGGTGTACACGGGATCGACCGTCGTCGCCACCGACAGCGGGGTGCCGATCCTCACGGCGAGTGAGACGTTCCGAATCATCGTCGTGGATACCCCGCCGGCGGCGCCCACCGGGCTCACCGCCGCGGACCGGCCGGCCGATCAGGGCGGTGCGATCAACCTGACGTGGACGGCGAACACCGAGGCCGATCTTGCGGGCTACCATGTGTATCGGCGTATGAGTTCGACCGCACCGTTCCTCCGGGTCACCGCGGCGTTTGTGACGGGGACGACGTACACCGACACCGGGTTGACCAACGGCGTGGCCTATGAGTTCGTGGTCCGGGCTGTTGATCAGGCCAACCAGGAAGGCGCTGCCTCGGCGTCGGCGTCGGCGACCCCGGTGGATAACCTGGCCCCGGCTGCACCTACCGGCCTGTTGGCTGCCCCTGGGCCCGGTCCCACGGGTGGCACCGCCGTCCTCTCCTGGAACGCGAACGCCGAGCCGGACGTGGTGGGCTACAACGTCTACCGGTCGCTGAACGTCGCCGGTCCTTTCACCCTGGTCAACGTCGCCGTGGTGGCGACCACGACGTACACCGATAGTGGGCTCACCAACGGCACGGTTTATTTCTATCACGTCCGTGCGCTCGACGGGACGAATGAAGGGCCGGCGTCCAACACGGCGTCGGTTACGCCGGTGGATCGAACCCCGCCCGCGGCTCCAACAGCCGTCACGGCGGTGGATCGGCCGGCCGACCAGGGCGGCGCGGTCACCGTGTCGTGGGCGGCCGTTGGCGACGCCGACCTTGCGGGCTACCGCGTCTATCGTGCGCCAACGAGCGGCGGGGCGTTCACGCTGGTGACCGCCACGCTGCTCACCGGCACAACCTACACCGACACGGGGCTGGCCAACGGCGTGGCGGTGTACTACGTGGTCCGAGCGGTGGACACCAGCGGCAACGAGAGCGCGGATTCGCTTGAGGTGTCGGCGACCCCGATCGACAACATTCCTCCGTCGCCGCCGACCGCGCTCGTGGTGACCGACCACCCCGCGGACCAAGGCGGGGCGCTCGATCTCGCGTGGACGGCCTCGACCTCCACCGATACGACTGGTTACGACGTGTACCGGAGCCTCACTAGCGGCGGACCGTACACGCGGGTCACCGGGACGCCGTTGACTTCGACCTCGTACACCGACGGAGGCCTGACGAATGGCGTGACCTACTTCTACGTGGTCCGCGCCTTAGACAGCGCCAACGAGAGCGCCGATTCAAACCAGGCCTCGGCGATTCCGGCCGATAACGTGGCGCCCGCGGCACCCACGGGGGTGGCGGCCGCGGATCGGCCCGCCGACCAAGGGGGGGCCGTGGTGATTTCGTGGACGGCGAACACCGAGTCCGACCTGTCCGGTTACCACGTGTACCGAAGTCTCTCGATCGGCGGGCCGTTTTCACAGGTGAACGCCTCGCTCATCGCGGGGACGACGTACACTGATACGGGTTTGACGAACGGAACGACATACTACTATGTCGTCCGCGCGGTGGACACCGCGGCCAATCAGAGTGCGAACTCCGCGACGGCCTCGGCCGTTCCCGTGGACGACGGCTTCCCCATCGTGCCGGCGAACCTTGTCGCGAGCGACCGGCCGGCGGATGAGGGCGGTGCCATCAACCTGACGTGGACGGCCAACACCGAGCCCGATCTCGCCGGGTACAACCTTTATCGAGGGACGATCTCAGGCGGACCCTACGTCCGACTCAACTCGACCCTGCTCACCGGGACTTCGACGGTGGACGTCTCCGGCTTGTCGAATGGCACCCGCTACTACTACGTACTTCGCGTGGTGGACATATCGGCGAACGAGGGCGCTGCCTCGGCCGAGACATCGGCCATCCCCCTGGATAATCTGGCGCCGGTCGCGCCTTCGGGTCTGACCGCGGCCGATCGGCCGGCCGACAGCGGTGGCGCGATCGACCTGTCGTGGTCTCCGTCGCCGTCGGCTGATGTGGTCGGCTACGTGGTGTTGCGCGGAACGACCGCGGGCGGGCCGTACAGCGCGCTGACCCCGGCGGTGGCCGTCACGACCTTTACCGACAGCGGACTGACCGACGGGACGATGTACTACTACCGGGTGAGGGCGTTGGACGGTGCCAACCAGAGCGGAGATTCCAACGAAGCCTCGGCGGCTCCGATCAACGACATTGGCGCGCCGGCGCGACCGATTGGATTGACCGCGGCTGACGTGCCGGGCGACAACGGCGGGGCGGTGGCCCTCACCTGGACCGCCAACACCGAACCGGACCTCGCCGGGTACAACCTCTACCGCGGCACGACGAGCGGGGGGCCGTATCCGACGCTGGTCAGCACCGTGTTGATTACCGGGACGACGTTCACCGACACCGGGCTGACCAACGGCGTGATGATGTACTACGTCCTGACCGCGGTCGACACGCTCGCGAACGAGAGCGTGTCGTCGGCGCAGGCTTTGGCCGCGCCGCTCGACAACGGGGCCCCCGCTCCGCCGACCGGGGTCGTCGCGGGGGACACGCCGAGCGATCAAGGCACGGCGCTCACGCTGTCGTGGACCGCGTCGACCTCTACCGACGTCACGGGGTATCACGTCTACCGCGCCACGATCAGCGGGGGTCCGTACACGCGGATCAACGCGGCCTTGGTTTCGTCCACCACGTATGCCGATCAAGGCCTGACCCGCGGCACGACCTACTACTACGTCGTCCGGGCGTTCGACGGGACGAACGAGGGCGGTAATTCGACCGAGGCGTCGGCCATTCCGATCGACAACCTCGCGCCGGCCGCGCCGACGAGTCTGGCCGCCGCCGACCGGCCGCTTGACCAGGGTGGAGCGATCAATCTGGCGTGGACGCCGTCGACGGCAACCGACGTGACGCAACAGCGCGTGTATCGGGGCATGGCGGCGGGCGGGCCGTACACGTTAGTGACGAGTCTCACCAACCTCACCACCGCGACGTACACCGACACCGGCCTCACGAACGGCTCGACCTATTACTACGTGGTCCGGGCCTTCGACGGGACGCAGGAGAGCGCCGATTCGAACCAGGCCTCGGCGGTGCCTGCCGACAACATGTCGCCGCCGCAGATCGTCAATTTCTCCGCGGCCGACGGCGAGCCCGTCCAGGCAACCCTGTCGTGGACCAACCCCGCCGTCTCCGATTTGGCGGAGGTCCTGGTCAAACGTAAGACGGGCGGGTATCCAACCGGCCACCTCGACGCGACATCCACGACGGTGTACGACACCACCTCGCCCGGCATCGGGGCGAGCGTCTCGACCGTGGACACCGGGCTTACCGGCGGCGTCACCTACTACTACGCGGTGTACAGCCGCGATCTGACGGGAAACTGGAACGACGCCGCGTCGGCGGGCTTGAACGCCGATACCGGCACGCCGGCGGCGGCGCCCGACACGACGCCGCCCGCCGTGCCGACCGGACTCACCGCTGCGGATCGCCCCACCGATCAAGGCGGCGTCGTCAACCTTGCGTGGACGGCCAACACCGACCCCGACCTCGCGGGTTATCACGTGTACCGCGCACTGATCAGCGGCGGGCCCTACACGAGGGTCACGCTGGCCCCGCTGACCGCCACCGCGTTCGCCGATTCGGGATTGGTGAACGGGACGACTTACTTCTACGGGGTGACGGCGGTGGACGTGGCGGGGAACGAGAGCGCGCGCTCGTCCCAGGTCTCGGCTTCGCCGATCGACAATCTGCCCCCCGCCGCGCCGACCGCGGTGACCGCGGCCGACCACCCCGCGGATCAGGGCGGAGCCGTCGATCTCACCTGGACGGTGTCGATCTCCGCGGACATCACGGCCCAGCGCCTGTATCGGAGTACGACCAGCGGCGGTCCGTACACGCTGGTCCGGACCTTTGCCGACAACGCGACGAACAGCGTGACCGACACGGGGCTGACGAACGGCACGACGTACTACTACATCCTCCGCGCGTTCGACGGCACGTCGGAGAGCGCCAACTCCGGGCAGGCGGCCGCGGCGCCGTTGGACAACCTTGCCCCGGCGCAAGTGACGACGTTCGACGCGTCGGACGGCGAATTCACGCAGTCGACGCTCTCGTGGATCAATCCCACCGCGTCGGATCTGACCGAGGTGCTCGTCAAGCGCAAGACCGGCGGATATTCGACCGGCCCCGCCGACGCGACCGCGGTCACCGTCTACGACAACACGGCGGCGTCCGCCGGCGCGGCGATCAGCATCGTGAACACTGGCTTGACGAACGGAACGGTGTATTACTATGCGGTCTACGTCCGCGATCAGGCCGGCAATTGGAATGACGCAACGACCACCGGGCTCAACGCGGATTCCGGCTTGCCGCAAGGCGCCGGGGCGCCGCTGGTCCCTCCAACGGGACTGGCCGGGTCGGACGTGCCAGGCGATAACGGCGGAGCGGTCACGCTGACCTGGACCCCGTCGACATCGGCCTCCGTGACGCAGCAGCGCGTGTATCGCTCGTTGACGTCGGGGTTGTCCTACGGCCTGGTCTGGACGTTTGGGGATCGGACGACGAGCACCTTCACCGACACTGGGCTGGTTGCCGGCACGCCGTATTACTACGTTGTGCGGGCCTTCGACGGTGCGCTGGAATCGGTCAATTCCAACGAGGCCTCGGTCACCCCGGTGGACAACACGGCCCCGGCGGCCCCGACGGCGCTCACGGCGCAGGATCGTCGGGCTGACACCGGCGGCGCCGTCGCGCTGGCGTGGACTCCTTCGTCGGCATCCGATGTCATCGAGCAGCGGGTCTACCGCGCGACGGTGTCCGGTGGCCCGTACAGCCTGGCGGGGACGGCGGCGGGCACGGCCACGGCGTTCGTGGACGCGGGGTTGGTGGATGGGACGACATACTTCTACGTGGTCCGCGCGTACGACGGGACGTTCGAGAGCGGGAGCTCGAACGAGGCGTCGGCGGCGCCGAGGGCCAACGCGGTCGAGTTCCTCCACCAGGAGACGTCGGCGGTCGACTCCGCGTATCGCCGGCTCAAACTGGACGCGCCGGGGACGAACGGCGATCCGATCTCAGCCGCCGCCTCGTACCAGACGATCAACGTGGCCAACGAGGTGCCGGGATCGTTCTTTATCGAGGCCTTCGAGACGCAGACGGGCGATCCCGGCGCGCCCGTAACGATTCCGGCGGGGTCGGTGTTCCGCATCACGCTCTACATGGATAAGACGACCGATCTCCCGGGCGCCGGCGTCATCTACCCGCGGGCGTCGCTGGCGACGGTGGATGCGGCCAGCGTCCGGACGACGTTCTGCGTCGCCGACGACGCGACGAATCCGGGGCTGGCGCCGCTCAGCGCGACGACGACCGCGGTGACCCTCAATTGCCTCAACCCCTCCGCGCTGACGTTGGCGCCGTCCGACCGGTTCTGGCTATGGACGGGGGTGCGTCTGGCGACATCTCCGACGATCAACGTCAGCGCCAGGGTGTTCATCGAAGGCACGACCGTGTCGCCTCCGGCGTATCAATCCCGCGTGACGATCCCCTGGCACGAGATCACGCCGCCAACCGCTCCGACCGGGCTTGTCGCCGCCGACCACCCCAACGACAACGGGGGGGCCGTGGATTTGGCGTGGACCGGTGTCGCCGATCCGGACGTGGCGGGCTACGTCCTCTACCGCGCGACAACCAGCGGCGGACCGTACACGAAGATCACCGCGTACCCGATCCTTGGCGCGTCGTACATTGACCGCGGGGTCTCGGCGGGGACCCTCTACTATTACGTCGTGCGTTCGTACGACACGAGCGGGAACGAAAGCGCCAATTCGAACGAGGCGTCGGTCATCCCGCTCGATACCGTGCCACCGTCGGCGGTCGTCGACTTTGCTGCCGGGGACGGCGCGGACGGCGGCTCGCCCCTGAGCTGGACCAATCCCGTCGAACCGACGCTGGCGGAGGTGTTGGTGGCGCGCAAGACGGGGAGTTACCCGACGGGGCACGCCGACCCTGCGGCGGTGGTCGTGTACGATTCGACGAACCCTGTTTCCGGCGGTCCGGTCTCAGTGTTCGAAACGGGGCTGATCAACGGCACAACCTATTTCTACGCGGTCTATGTGCGGGACGCCGCGGGCAACTGGAACGACGCGACGACGCCGGCTGGCAACGCGGATACCGCTGTGCCATCGAGCCTGTCTCCGGCGGCGCCGACCGGGGTGACGGCGGCCGACCGTCCGGCCGACCAGGGCGGGGCCCTGGTGCTGTCGTGGACACCCTCGGCTGCTCCGGGCATTCTCGAACAGCGTATCTACCGCAGCACGACCAGCGGGGGGCCGTATTCGTTGACCGCGACGCTGCCCGGCAATAGCGCGTCATCTTACACGGACATCGGTTTGGTCAACGGGCTCACATACTTCTACGTGGTGCGAGCGTGGAACGGCACGCGTGAGTCGGGCGATTCCAACCAAGCCGCCGCGGTGCCGGCGGATAACCTCGTACCGATATCGCCCACGGCTCTTGCCGCGGCGGATACGCCCAACGATTCGGGAACCGCGATCGATCTGACGTGGACGCCCTCAACTTCGTCCGACGTGGTGCAACAGTGGGTCTACCGCTCGACGACCTCCGGTGGACCGTACGCGCTGGTGCGGACGTTCGTCGATCGAACCACGAGCGCGTATACCGACACGGGCCTGGTCAACGGGACCACCTATTACTACATCGTGCAAGCCTTCGACGGTACGTGGGGAAGCCCGTCGTCGAACGAGGCGAGTGCTGCGCCCATCGACAACGTCCCAGCACCCGCGCCTTTAAACCTCATGACGTCCGATCGGCTGGCCGATCAGGGCGGTGCGCTCGATCTCTTCTGGACGCCGTCGACCGCGACGGACGTCACCCAGCAGCGGGTGTACCGCAGCCCCACGACCGGCGGGCCGTACACGCTGGTGACGACGATTCCCAATAATGCGACGAACGCGTATACCGATGTCGGGCTGACGAACGGCGTCACGTATTACTACATCGTGCGGGCATTCGACGGCACGCAGGAGAGCGCCAACAGCAACGAGGCGAGCGCCGCGCCGATCGATAACCTCGCGCCGGCCGCGCCGACGGGCTTTACGGCGACCGATACGCCAGCCGACTCCGGCGGCGCGATCACGCTGGCGTGGACGCCCTCGACGTCGGTCGACGTGACCCAACAGCGCGTGTACCGATCGCTCACCTCCGGGGGGCCGTACGGCCTCATTGTCGGTCTGTCGAGTGCCGCGACCGGCTACACCGATTCCGGCCTGACCAATGGGACGACGTATTACTACGTCGTGGCCGCGTTCGACGGGATTCAGGAAGGACCCAGCTCGACCGAAGCCTTTGCCGCCCCCGCCGACAATCGAGTCGTCCATCTGCACAACGAACCGTCGGCCTTGAGCGCCGTGCGCCAGTTGCGCCAAGCGGGACCGGACGTGGCGGCCGTGACGGTCGCGAGCGGCGACCTGCTGGGCCTGACGGGCGTGGTCACATTCGTGGATTTTGAGACACAGACCGGCGATCCCAACGCTGCCCGCACGCTGGCGCCGGCCTCCACGTTCTCCTTCACGATCTACATGCAGACGACGGTCAACTCCGGGACGATGGTCCCGTACGTCGCGCTGTACAAGAACTCGGCGGTTGCCGGGAATCTGATCTGCAGCACGAGCGGTGCGACGCCGCTGACGACGACGATGACCGCGTACACGCTGAATTGTTCGGTGGGTGCGGGCGCGTTTACGCTGGTGCCGTCGGATCGGTTCTACCTGTCGGTTGGGGTCAACATCTCGGTTATGCCCACGGTCATTACGCAGGCCAACCTCGGGATCGAAGGGGTGCTCAACGGTGCGACCGATTCCAGGATGACAGTGCCATGGCCGTAAATCATTTGACACGTATACTCCGCGGCGGTACGCTACAGGCACATCCCACAACGTTGTGGGATGTGGGGTCCTGGCTGGATAATACCTGTCGCGTGAGTGCAGTGATGGTGTTGATCGGTCTGGTGGGATGTGGATCGCATGGGGGATCGGACGGTGCAGGCGCGTCGGTGGGACAACCACCTCCACCCCGCGTGGCGGTCAGCCCGTTGCAGGCGACGGTGGCTAAGAATGGAGCGTTGGCGTTTACCGCGACCGTGACGGGAGCGGATGACGGCGTGGCGTGGTCAGTCGAGGGAGGGTCAGCAAACGGCTCGGTGGATGCGGCGGGGATGTACACGGCGCCTTCGGTCGTGCCCGATGCGCCGGTCATCGTCCGGGCGACCAGTCTCGCTGATTCCCGCGGCACGGGGACGGCGACCGTTCGAGTGATCGTCGGAGGTGAGGCCTTGACGGTGAACCCGAATCGCGCGCTCAGCCCCGGTGGTTCGACGGCCAACACGTTTTCTGGAGGCCAACGAAGCGTGGCAATAGCGGGCTTGACGGTGTACATGGTGTGGAACGACAACCACTCTCTGACCGGTGACGATGATGTCTATCTCTCCGTGAGTCAAAACCGTGGTGCCACGTTCGGGCCAGTGATACGGGTCAACGACGACGGGACGACGGCCCCTCAGTTGGCACCGTCCGTGGCGGTGGATGGCGCCGGGCGTGCGGTGATCGTCTGGCTCGACGCCCGCTGGAACCTCGACCGAACATACGACGTGTACGTCGCAACCGTGACGGTGGACCCAACCGGCGCCGTGACCGTGGGAAAAAACCAACGCGTGACCGCTGTGGGGACGAATGAGGACCGGGATCCCTCGGTGGCGCTGGCGCTCGACCAATCGGGCAACCTGTACCTGGCCTGGGGCGACGGGACGAACGGGGATACCGACGTCATGTTGACGAAGGGGAGCCGCCTCGCCTCGGGCGCATTCAATTTTACAGGCGCGGTTCGCGTCCATGAGTACTACCTCTCCGACCAGTCCCGTCCAGCGGTGGCGGTCGATTCCACTGGGAACGTGGTCATCGCTTGGGACGATCGACAGCCGATACCCGGTCAGATAGAGCAGGATTGGGACGTTTATTGGCGCCGCGGACGGTTTGATCAATTCGGCGCTATCGAGTGGACGACCCGGACTGAAGTACGGGTGAATCTGGAGACCAAAGGAGACCAGGTCTCTCCCAGCGTGGCGGTGGGTCAGAACGGAGTTGCCTACGTGGCCTGGGGACAACAGATTGGTCTGGAGCGACGAAAGCTGTATTTTGCCAAGAGTGGCCTGCCCGACGAGAACGGTTACCTCGACATGACAGTCACCGCCAATACCGAAGTCCTCCCGGCGGTAGATGCCGATCAGAATTTCCCGAGTCTTGTGGTGCGCGGTGATGAAGTCACGATCGCCTTCGCCGATAATCGCGGGTGCCTGCCGCCGATCTGCGCCTTCGATCCCTTCAATCCAAAGGGTACCGGGCCGACGGATGTTTACCTCGTTCGGAGCGTCGACGGCGGAGCCACCTTTGGGCCCAGTCTCTCCGTCAATGACGACCTATTGGCCCTTGCGTTGCATGGCCGAGCGTCAGTGGCGGTTGATGACGTGGGGCGGGCATACGTGGTGTGGACCGATGCCCGGAACGACTCCTCCCAGGCCCAGGCCTTCATGGCGCGCGTAGAGTGACGATGGGACGGCGGGGGCTCCGGGAGATGACCTTGCGGGGCAAGCTGGTCGCGGCGTTCGTGGTGTGGGGGGTATTGGTGCTTGGTATCACCGCCGGCTACCTCGCGGTGCGCTTCGAGGGGCTGACCGCCGTGCTTGGGCCGTCCCGGGTCACCCACATCAGGGGCATTCTGGGTGATATGGTGTGGCTGACGGTCGGGTTGTTCTTTGCCACAGTGGTGTTCGGCGTCTACGTGTCCCGCTTCATTCTTCGGCCTCTTTCGGCGCTCGCGCGCGCCGTGCGCGAGATTAAACCGGGCGCTTCGCACGTACTTCTTCCCCCCGTCCTGACCCGTGAGGGTGACCTATGGGAGTTGACTCAGGCGTTCGACCATATGGCGTGTGCGTTGGGTGAGCGGGATGCCCAGCTCCAAGTGACGTTGCGGGAGCGCGAACGACAGATTGCCGAGTTGGCGGCGATTTCGCGATTTGCTGAAGGTTGCGCTCAGTTCCGCGACGGGGTGGAACTGTACCAGCACCTCACCAGCCAGATGGCCCAGGCGGTCGATGCGGAGGTCTGTTTCATTTTGCTGTACGAGAAGGGGTCGAACGAGATGGTCGCGCAGGCCCCAGGGTACGGCATGGCCGACGCGGTCGTGACCACGATCCGATATCAGGTAACGCCCGAGATCCGGGCGATCTGGGACTTTAAGACCCAAGGGGCGCTGCTCTGCAACGATCCCCAGTCCGACCCGCGGCTCGTTCAAGAGCTGATCAGGCCGTTGGGGTTTTATAATCTCGTTGTGGTTCCGTTTTATTTCCAGGGCCGGGTGACGGGCCTGATCGTGGTGGCGAATAAACCGAAGTGGTTGACCCATGAGGATGGCCGTTTACTCTCGGTGTTTGCCAACCACACGTCGATCGCGGTCGCGAATCTCCGTTTTTATCAGGAAATCCAGCAGCTCGCGATTCGGGACGGACTGACCGGATTATACAACTACCGCTATTTTCGCGCCCAGATCGATCGAACCGTTCAGCTCGCCCGCCGGTACAACTCGCCGCTTTCTCTCTTGCTGCTCGACATCGATAACTTCAAAACCTACAACGATTCGTACGGCCATCTGAAAGGAGATCTGATCCTCAAGGAGATTGCCGGTCTGTTGACCGCCCATACCCGCAGCGCCGATCTGGTTGCTCGGTATGGCGGCGAGGAGTTCGTGATATTGCTCCCCGAGATCGGGTCTGAGCAGGCGCATGGCGTGGCGGACAAGATCCGGCAGGTCGTCGAAGAGCACCCGTTCGCACTCGAAGCGGGAGAACTCCCTCAGACGCTGACCGTCAGCGTGGGGGTGGCCTCATCGGACGGCACGTGGTCGGCCGACGCGATTATCCAGCGCGCGGATGAGACGCTGTATCGAGCCAAGGAAGCCGGCAAGAACCGTGTCGTGGGTTCGTCGGCCTCCTCCCCTTGATTCTGGGAATCGCCCGCGCTTATAGTGAGTCCCCACAGACTCCCGGTCCGGCGCGATGCGACGTTTTAGTCTGAGATACCAGCTCACCTGCTTGTGCTTGCTCATCGCGGTCATCCCCGCCGTCGGCGGTAGTGTGTATACGTATACCGTGACCCGCGCGGGCCTGTACCGTGAAGCGGTGGCCGTCATGCGTGGAGAGGTGGCGGTGGCGGCAGACCGCATCGAAGATACGCTCCGTATGACGCAGGAAGATGTGGCTCTCGCCGCCGCGCAGGTGGCTCTTCGTCTGGCAGACGCCAAAGGCGAAGAGGACCTGGGGGCCGTCGGACCGGTGCTGGCGGCCTGGGGACAGCATGTGCCGACGCGCCTGGATGCGTGGGTGGTCTTCGACGCGCAAAGGGGGGGGCGCGTGGTGATGGGCGAAGGGCAGCTCGCTGAGGGGCCGGTCTCTGATGTGGATCGGGCCCTCGCAGAGCGGGTGATCCACGCAGCGGCAGGCGACCTGCTGTTTGGCGGGCTGATCGAGTCGCCGCGAACGGCCAGGTCGGTCTTGACCTACGCGACCCCCATCATGGGGCGCAGCGGAGCTCCGGTTGGCTCCCTGCACGGGGATATTCCCGTGGAATCGTTCCGACGCGCGCTGGGGACCAGTTCGTTCAAGGCGGCCGGGCTGTGGGTCCTTGATGCCGAGGGCCGCGTGGTGATGACGACCGTGCCGGATGCTGGAGTGACGAGTGCCGACGTGCCGAGCGCCCTTCGTGGGGCGTCGGTGGGCGGCGACTCCACGGCCCGGGTCGTCGGTGCTGATCGAACGGTCGGTGTGACCTCGCGCCCCATCCATCTGAATCAAGAGGGAGCCTCGTGGACCGTGGGGGTGGTCGTGCCGGAGGCGACTATCTACGGGGGGACCGGATTCAGCCGCTACCTTGCCTTGATCGCCGTCATGGCGGTGGTGGTCGTGTTCATTGCCTATCTGGTGAGCTTGCGAATCACGCGACCGATCCGCCAATTAGAGGAGGGCACGCGACGGATCGCTCAGGGTGAGTTGGATTTCCATCTCGAGATCGAGGCCCGCAATGAGTTGGAACAACTGGCCCAGTCCTTCCATCACATGGCGTACGAACTGAAACGAGCGCAGGAACGCCTCATTAAGACGGAGCGCCTGGCGGCGATCGGCGAGGTGAGTTTGGCGATCCACCACGAGATCAACAATCCCTTGACTTCGGTCATGGGGTATGCGGAGCTGCTCCAGCAGCGGAGCGATCTCCCCCCCGATGTTCACGAGCAGGTGAAGCCGATTTACGAAGGGGCGGTTCGGATGCGCGACATCATCCGGAAATTGGAGCGTGTTCAGGACCGGACGACTGATCGTCTCGGAGGGGCCAAGATGACCGACCTGTCCTCCTCCGCTCCCGAGCCCGACTCTCGGGTGCAACTCGGGTGACCGCGTCGCTGCTGGATGAACGATCGTCCGAGCTGGTGACGGCACTGCGTGAGGGGTTGGACCGCGAACGGCGGCTCATCCGATCGTACCGGCAGCATCTTCTCTTGGCCGGCAGCCCCCAAGTGCGCCAGGTGCTTGAGCTGGGCCTGGCACTGAAGCGGCGACACGAGACCGAGTTGGAGCACATGCTCTCGGCCGCAGGCGGGTCGTACGCCAGGGACGGGATCGGAGCCGTCTCGCTCCCAGGACCACGAGAAGTCCTGACGTGGTATTACGAGCAAGAGCAGGTTCTCGCGCTGCGCTATCGCGAGTCCGCTCGCCTGACCGATGACCCGAACGTCCGCCTCGTGTTCGATCGCTTAGGGGCCGACCAGATCGAGCACGTCGCGCGTCTTAAGAGCGTGTATCGCGGGTTTTCCAGCGCCTGATCACACCGACTGTGCCCGGTCGGTGGGTGTTGACGGTTGACACGCAACGGCCGCTCGACGATGTTCCTGCCCGTTGAAGCTCCCTGCAGCTTGCTGCAGGGAGCTTCGAAGTGCAAGGAAGTCAAGAAGCACAATTTCCATGTTGCTCGCTTACCCCGCAGCAAGCTGCGGGGAATGCGCTCGCAATGCACTTTCAATCGAGGCTCCCCTTGACAACCGCTCGACAAATTCGGTAAAAGTTGCAACCGACAACCGGTATGATCCACGTCAACGAATTGACCAAACGGTACGGCGCCTCCGTGGCGATCGACCGGATCGGGTTCGACGTCGCTCCCGGGGAGATCCTCGGGTTCCTGGGGCCGAACGGAGCGGGTAAGACCACGACGATGCGGATCTTGACCGGGTTCGTGCCCGCCACCAGCGGCACCGCGTCGATCGCCGGATTCGACGTCTTTGAACAGCCGCTCGAAGTCAAACGTCGGATCGGCTATCTTCCTGAACAGCCTCCCGTCTATCCTGAACTGACCGTGACGGAATATCTTCGCTTTGTCGGGCGCATCAAAGGACTGTCGAGGCGTGTGCTGTCATCGGCGGTCGATCGGGTCGTGGGGGCGTGCGGGCTGACCGACGTCCTATGGCGGCGGATCGGCAACCTCTCGAAGGGGTACCGCCAGCGTGTGGGGTTGGCCCAGGCGCTGATCCACGATCCCCCAGTGTTGATCCTCGATGAGCCGACCGTGGGGCTCGATCCCAAGCAGATCATCGAAGTGCGCGAATTGATCCGCAGCTTAGGTGGCGCGCATACGATCATTTTGTCGACCCACATTCTGCCGGAGGTCACCGCCACGTGCCAGCGGGTGGTCATTATCAACGATGGCCGGATCGTGGCGGTGGATACCCACGCGGGCTTGGCCGCGCGGTTGCGGCGGTCTGAGAAGATCCGACTGACCTTGACCCGTCCCGGTTCGGACGTCGACGCGGTGATCCAGACGATCCCGCACGTGGTGGCCCTCACGTCGGAATCCGACGACGGTTTCGGAGGGCAGGTCTGGCTCGTCGAGGCCGAATTGGGGCACGACGTTCGCGAGGAGCTCGCGCGCTGCGCGGTCTCGCGCGACTGGGGATTGGTCGAATTGCGACCGATGACGATGAGTCTAGAGGACGTCTTCCTCAAACTGACCGCGGAGGAGGCCACGGCATGACCGTGCGGCTCGTCACGCTCGCGCCGGTGTTCGCGCTGGCGGCCAAGGAAATCCGGATCGCGATGGTCTCGCCGATTCTGTACGTCGTGGCCAGCGTGTTTCTGGCGATCGTCGGGTTGTTCTTCTCCCAGATCGTGACCGTGGCGAGTCTCCAGAGCCTGCAGATGTTGCGCTTTCAGGGCGCGCTGCCCCAGCTCAACCTCACGGTCATGGTCTTCAATCCGGTGTTCCGCAACGTCCACGTCATCCTGTTGCTGGTGATCCCACTCTTAACGATGCGTCTCTTGAGCGAAGAACGAAAACAGAAGACGGCGGAGTTGTTGATGACGTCTCCGATCACACTGACCCACATCGTTGCGGGCAAATACCTCGCGGTGGTGGTGATCTATGTCGGCCTCCTCGCGCTGACCGGCTATATGCCGATTCTGTTGGACATCTGGGGCGCGGTGGACTGGAAGGTGGTGTTGTCGGGGTATCTCGGTCTGTTCCTGGTGGGGGCGGTGTATCTGGCCATCGGGTTGTTCGCGTCGTCGCTGACCGAGAATCAGATTAGCGCCGGGATTGTCACCCTCGGCCTCATTCTGGGGTTTTGGGTGGTGGGGTGGGCCGCCCTTACGGTGGAAAGTGCCCAGGTCCAACCCGTGCTGGAGCACCTGTCGATCAACCAACACCTCGATCGCTTTCTCAAAGGGTTGTTGGATTCTGCCAGCGTTGTGTACACGGTCAGCGTGGCGGGGTTCGGTCTGTTTCTCACCCATCGTGTGCTCGACTCGGGACGGTGGCGGTGAAATCGATGCCTGAGGCGGCTTCCCGTTGGGGCTCGGTGGTCGGGGCGGCGGCCGTGATCGCGTTCGTGGCTGGCGTCGTGCTGGATCTGGGTTTTCCGGGTCGATGGTACGGGCCCGGTGTGCTGGGCGTCGGGCTCGCCCTCGCGGTCCTGTGCGGGGTGTTGTTTCGCCGTGCGCTCGGGACCTGGTTGCGCCGCCGCTCGACCCGCTTGGGCGCGAACAGCGCCGTGGCGGTCGTGCTGGTCGGGGCGGTGCTGGGGATGGTTAACGTACTGGCGGTGCGCCATTCCTCTCGGCTCGATTTGTCCCAGACTGGAGCGTTCACGCTCGCTCCTCAGACGGTGAAAGTTTTGGATGGGCTATCGCGCGACGTGAAGGTCACGGGGTTTTTTCAGAAGGGCAGCGAGGGGGAGGGGAAGTTCAAGGACCTGCTCGCCACCTATACGCACTACAGCAAGAAGATTTCCGGAGAGGCGGTCGACCCGGACACACATCCAGCGGCCGCGAAACAGTATGGTATCACCCAGTACGAGACGATCGTCGTGGAGAGCGGGACGCAGGAGGCTCGTATCCGGACGGTCAGCGAACAGGAGTTGACCAACGCGCTGATCCGCGTCGGCAAAGATCGTAAGAAGCGGATCGTCGTGCTCGATGGTCACGGGGAACCGAGCGTATCGGACACCGAAGCGAACGGATTGTCCCAGGCGCAAGAGGCCCTGGAGCGGGAGGGGTACGAGGTGTCACCCCTCGTGCTGGCTCAGGCTGGGTCCGTGGAGCCTGACACCACCGCCGTGATCATCGCCGATCCCCAGAAATCTCTACTGCCTGCAGAGGTCGACGCGCTCGGTCGGTACGTGTCGGCTGGAGGGCGGGTGCTCCTCCTGCTGGGCCCTGGGCCGGCAACGGGTGTCGAGACGCTCACGTTGCCGTGGGGCATCACGTTCCGTCATGATACCGTCATCGATCCGGTCTCCCGATTGTTCGGGGGGGACTACACCACTCCAGTCATTCGCAGTTATGGTCAGCACGAGATCGTCAAGGACTTTCGTCTCGCGACCTTCTTCCCACTCGCGCAATCGGTGGCCTTCGATTCGTCCAAGGCGTCGACCGTGGATTACCAGGCGCTGGCGATGACCAGTCCTGAGAGCTGGGGTGAAACACAGATCGTTGGCGGCAAGGCCCGCTTTGACGCCGGGATTGATACGAGGGGCCCGATGGATCTGGCGGCGGCTCTCTCGCCGCAGTCCCCACCTCCCGGAGAAGGCGGGGACACTGCAGCCGCGCCGACCTGGAGGGCGGTGGTGGTTGGCAACGCCCGCTTTGTGACCAATGGATTCTTCAACGCGTCGGGAAACGGAGATTTGTTCGTGGCGGCGGTCAATTGGTTGGCCGAAGAACACGACCTGATTGCGATTCGTCCCAAAGAATCCCAATCGAGCCCATTGCTGCTGACGGCTGGTCAGCAACGCTTGGTCTTCTGGATTCCCGTCCTCGTCGTTCCAGGCGTGATCACCGTGTGGGGAATGGTCGTGTGGCGCCGACGCCGGCGGCTGTGAGTCGATGAAGCGGTACGGAGCCACGTTCGCTCTGCTGATTCTCGCAGTGGTCTTGGGCCTGTACTTCGTGGTGGTGGAAAATCCGCGCGAGCAAGCCAAGGACGATCAGCGCGAGCGCGAGAGCCGCGTAATCGGCCTCAAGGAGGATGAGATTACCTCCATTGAAGTGATCACCCCAAGCGATCGCGTGGTGCTTGAGCGCGCAGAAGGCGGCGCCTGGATGATCACCCGGCCCGTGACTGCGGAAGCCGACGACGGCGCGGTCAGGCGCGTGCTGGCACAGCTGACCACGATGTCCGTGATCCGCACCATTGAAGGGATTGAGGATCTTGCCCAAGTGGGGCTTGCGGCGCCGAATCTTCGGGTGATCGCCCGGCATGCGCAGGGGGAGACCACGGTCGAGTTTGGCGATGCAAACCTCGCGGGTTCCGGTGTGTACGTTAAACGGGACGATCAGAAGATATTCCTGACGTCGGCGAGCGCCAAATCGACGTTTGACGTGACGCTCGATGATGTCAGGCGAAAGGAGTTTTTGGACTTCGACCCCCAGGCTGTGACGCGGGTTACGATCACCACCGCGGGACGTACCCTTGGGCTGGAGCAGAGACCGGACGGATGGGTATTCGGTAATCCTCCTCGGCCGGCGGACCCCGACACGGTGTCCTCGTTGCTGAGCCGTCTTCGGGCGTTGCGCGCGATGGCGTTCTTCGATACCCCGGAGCAGCGGGCGATGGTACGGATCGATCCATTGCCGCGAACCGTGGTGGAGCTCATGGCGCATGACCGACCGGTCCGCGTGGCCTTTTACGACGCACGCGGAGGAGGGCCGGGAGCCCTGTATGCCCGAACGGGGAATGAGAAGCTCTATCGAGTCAACGAGAACTTATTGGCGGAGATGCCACTCGATGCGGTATCGCTGCGCGACCTCCGTGTGGTTCGGATCAAGTCCGACGATGTGATGGGGATCGAAGTATCACTTCCAACGGAGACGTACCACCTCACGCGGAAAGTCGCCACCTGGGATTTGGATGGGCATTCCCTTGGAGAGGGCGCCGCAGATCGAATCCGGGATCTGCTCCAGGCTGTGGCGGAGCTCAAAGGGGAATCGATTGTGGCGGAAACGTTGTCGGGAGTTCCCGAGTCGGCCGTCCAGCACCCGGCGGCCCGCCTTCAGTTGGGAGGCGCCGATGGCCGGGTGCTCGCGACGCTCACCATCGGCGAACGGTCGGGGGACCAGAGATATGCCTATTCGGAATCATCGGGCACTGTATTTCTCATTGCTCGCGGGGTGCTCGGTCGGATTCCGAGCAAGGCCGCTCTCGAATCCACCCAGTAGCGGGCGTCCTGGGTCCTCCCAAAAACTGACAATTTGTTCCCGGTTTTTGTCCGAAGATCGGAGTGTTCTTCCCATAAATCCCAGTGCGCAAAACTGTACACATGTGTAAACCGACTGATTTCACGGCGGTTCCGCTCGCCGATGGTTCGATGGTCTCTTGCTTGCACCCCTCGCCGGGTATGGCATCTGAGCCAGGCCAAATCGAGGAATCCGTGCCTACCACTCCTCCGCTCTTTGTGCGATGTCGTGGAGGGTGGGACCATCGCCGAGGGAGCGTCATGATGCTCCCCGTCGTTCCCGCGTTGCTCTTGGTGTTCCTTGTGCAGGTTATGGAATCGGAAGCCCCTGGAATTCGGGTTCCCATCCGGAGTCTCGCGAATGTTTCCGCTGTTGAAACATCAGAGAGGACCGCGCCCCGGGAGAAATCATCAGGCTTCCGTGTGGTATATACCCGTAAGGAGTCACGTGCAATCGAAGTGGCGGGGTTCCTTGACAGGCTCAATCCGGATTTTCCAGAAACCGACCGCCGACGTCTCAGCGCACTGTTGGTCCGGCTGGGCGAGCACTATCGCTATGATCCGTCATTAATTGTTGCGGTGATTATGACGGAAAGCTCGTTCGATCCTCGGTCGCGCTCTCATATGGGGGCACTGGGCTTGATGCAGATTCTTCCTAAAACCGGGGAATCGCTTGCCGTGGAGACTCAGCGCCGATGGTCGGGGGAACACACGCTGTTTGATCCCTATCTGAACATCAGCCTCGGCGTCCGCTATCTGGCAAAGCTTCAGAAACGATTCGGAACACTCGAAATCGCGCTCACCGCATATAATTACGGACCGTCACGAGTCGAGGCGTGGATCCGACGTGGGGATGATCTTCCCACGGACTATGCTCAGCGCGTCCTCGCCCGGTATCGCCAGTTCCGCCTTCTGGCGAGCGCTTCCACGCTCTAGCCTCGGTATCGATCTCTATCGTGGCGGTCGCGCTCCGAGAAAACGTATTGAGCCATCCCCACCATTGGGAACGCTGGGAACGTTTGACACCCCTGGGGTCCTCCTCTACACTTAGCCCTGGTCCATCAGGGTCGAATCCATCATACCAGTCTAGAGTTTCTTGCCATGGGCGAGTCGAAACCAGGAGCGGCGCAGCCGATCGGACGGTTCACGCTTCCGCAGGGGGGAATAGTTTTTTCAGGAAAGAGGTATACGCCATCGGCGGTTGATCTTCTCTTCAAGAAACTCCGAGCCCGTACTCCCTTGTTTCATGGAATCTTGATGGCCGAGGCCGATACGCGGCGACTTTATCTCGTGATCGTGGATAACGAGCCTTATGCGGCTGGCGAAGAGCAGCACGGGATTTTCCTTCCGCTCACGCTTCACAGGTTTTTCTCGATCCTGCATCATTTGCCTTCGGCGGCGCTCACGCTGGCCGCTACAGACCCCCTTGTTCTGAAAGGTTTATTAACGGTGATCCAACGGGTGCCGTCGACCGAGGGAACCACTGAGTTGATGGAGATTGGGGGAGTTGTGGAGCATCTCAAGAAAACGGACCACGATCAATTGCTGGTGGTGGCCCGGCAGTCCGAGATGAGCCTCTTTTATTTCAAGGGAAAAGAGTTGCTCTCGGGATATTTTCCCGATCCCGAGTTGGAGGTCGGGGACGATTCGATTGAGGAACGTCTGCTGGCGTATGTGTACCGTCATGCGGGGCAGGGAGCCATGTCACTGTATGTGTTCTCCTCGATGGTGGCAGCACCCGCTGAAGACGGGGTATTCGAGCGAGGGGTCTGGCCTGATGAGTTAGTCGAGTACTTCATGCGACCGGTTCCGCATCTCCTGGTCGTTGGATCCAACGGCGCCACGCGCCGCTACGAATTGAGTGCTCCGACCGTGACGCTAGGCCGCAGCCAGGAAAATGATTTAGTGATCGAGGATGCAGCAATCTCCCGCCGCCATTTGATCTTTTTCCAGGATTCGGAAGGGTTTTCGGTTGAAGACTGTGGGAGCCGGAACGGGACTCTCTTTAACGGCACACCCTTAACGCGGGCGCGACTGAGCCACGGGGCTGAACTTCAGATTGGAACGTGTTTGATTCGATTCTTCGGCGAAGGAGCGCCGACCGAGTCCGCTTCAGTGGCCGGTCACGGAGAGGAAACGATTTGTCGTTTGCCGTCCGATGTTCCGCCGATTTTGGACCAGCCGCCGACTCCCCCTTCTCCGCCTAAGACATGGGTGCTGGATATTCTCCGTTCGGATGGATCGCGTGATCGGTACTCCCTCGTTGGGAAAATTACGACGGTTGGACGAGCCAAGGCCGATCTCGTTTTGGTCGACACTCGAGTGTCGCGACGTCACGGTGAATTCGAGGTCGGTCCCGACGGCCTCACCTATCGGGATACCGGAAGCAGCAACGGTAGTGTGCTCAATGGGCGATCGATCACGAGCGCGCAGTTAAAGCCGGGGGACGCCCTCAAAGTGGGAGAGACGTCCATGACGATTTTGCTGGACGCAGCCTGATGGATACGTCTCGTGTGCTCGGCGCGCTCATGACCGATCTGTTTTCTGCCAATCCGTCCATGGTTTTCCTTATTGTCACGGGTATCTTGCTATTCGGTGTGGGAGTGATGGTCTTGACGCGCGCTCTCTGGGGCTCCGGGTCGTCGTCGGGCGGCCACGGGAACCGCCGCGCGATTCGTCGGGAAGCTCGGGCGTTAATGGACCAAGGAGCGTATCTTGACGCCGGGCGTCTCTACCAGAGGATCGGCGAGTATGATCAGGCGATTGCGCTCTACACCCAGGCGGACGCTCACCGAGAACTGGGACAGCTCTTTGAGTATCTTAAACACTGGGAGGCGGCCGCGCAGGCGTATGAGGCGGCTCAGGAGCCAGAACGAGCGGCGCTGATGTTGCAGCGAGTTGGCGAGTGGCAGCGGGCGAGCGAACTCTTAAAGCGCGCTGGCAAATCTCTTGCCGCTGCGGAGGTGTTCGAGAAAGCGGGGGAGTATACGTCCGCGGCGTCGCTGTATGAGGAGTCGGGTCACCGCAAGCGGGCGGCCTGCCTCTTTGAGAAGGTTGAGCAATGGGCGAGGGCCGCCGAGCTGTTCGAACAGGAGTACTACGAGGAACGGCGCCGCCGGCTGGACCGCGGGTCTCACGACCAAGCCAGGGACGCGTTGGACGCGTTGGCGCTACAGGCTGGACGCATGTGGCTGAGAGCGGGCCACCCCGACCGGGCCGCCACGGTGTTCAGTCACCAGAAATTGGTGACGGAAGCGGTAGACGCGTTTGTTCAGGCTGGGTCCGGACATAAGGCGGCCGAACTCTATCTCGCGCAACATCAGTTCGACAAGGCGGCGATGCTGTTCGAGAGGCTGGGAGATGCGGTCCGGCGTGACATGGCGTTGGCGGAGCAGCAGTTGCAGGTGGGGGAGGTTCGCAAAGCGGCGGATTTGCTCGCGGGTTCTCACCAGTATCTTCAGGCAGCCGACCTCTACGAACGCGTGGCTGAGCACGAGCAGGCGGCTGAAATGTATGCAGCGGCTGGCGATCTGAAACGAGCGGGGGAAGTGTACTTGACGGCGGGTTGCGTGGAGAAGGCGGCGGAGGCACTTGAACAGGGGCTCCAGTTCGAGGATGCCGCCCGCCTGTATCTCAAGCTTGATCGCCTGGATCGAGCGGCGGAACTGTTTCGAAAAGCCGATGCGTTGTTTGAAGCAGGACGGATTTTCCATCGCATGGGCCGACCCGATGACGCCATTGAAGTTCTTCAGCGGTTGGACGCCCAGTCTGACGACTATTACGATGGGTCGTTAGTGTTGGGGAAAATCTTCTTGGAACGAGGAATGCTGAGCGCTGCCAAGGACCGGTATCAGAAGCTCCTCACCATGAAGAAAGACGCGCCCGAGGCTGATCTGGAACCGTTGTACCACCTGGCGACCATTTACGAGCGAGAAGACGATTTTGAAGGGGCGCGGTTGCTCTACGAGAAAATCCTTGCTCAGGATTTTAGTTATCGCGACGCGCGTGAGCGCGCGGCCCATGTCAAGCAAGCGCAAGCCAGTGTGCCCTCCGGAAAGCCCCTTGGCACCGGGGAATCTCCGGCGGTGCCTCGGTACAAGATCCTCAAGCAGATCGGACAGGGCGGCATGGGTGTGGTATACCGGGCGGAAGACACGGTCTTGCATCGAATTGTCGCCTATAAGGTACTCCCGACCAGCGTTCGGGAACAGCCAGTATTACTCCAGAATTTTCTCCAAGAGGCGAGGATCGCGGCCTCGATCAACCATCCCAACATCGTCACCATCTATGACACCGGCCACGATCCAACGGGGGAGGTGTTCATCTCGATGGAATTCGTCGATGGGATGAGTTTGAAGGAACTGCTCGACAAGGTCGGCGCCCTGCCGCTGCCTCAGTTCCTAGCCATCGGCAAACAGATCTGCAGCGGACTGGGATATGCGCATGGACGTCGAATCATTCATCGGGATATCAAGCCCTCCAACATCATGCTCAGCCGTGACCGGATGGTCAAGATCATGGATTTTGGGTTGGCGAAGATTGTCAGCGATGCGCTCGCGGATAAAACATCGGTCAAAGGGACGCCACTGTATATGGCGCCAGAGCAGATTCTGGGCAAGGAAGTCGATCACCAGTCGGACTTGTATTCACTGGGGTGTACGTTCTACCGCATGGCGACCGGTCGACTCCCCTTCACCAAAGGCGATCTGTACTACCATCACTTGCATAGCGCGCCCACGCCTCCCAAGGAGCTCAATCCTAAACTCCCCGCCATTTTGAATACGCTCATCCTGCGCTGCCTCGAGAAGGACAAGGCCAAGCGCTACCAGCGGGTCGCAGACGTGCTGGCGGACATCGAGCAATTCAAACAAGCCGCGTAAGAACGCGCTACACCCCCCCCGAGATCCCGCGCCCTTTCGCTGGGTGCAGCAACGATGGTATACTACCGCCCTCTTTGGGGGTTGATGGATGACACCGCCAACCGACATCGTTGTGTTACTGAGCGGCGGACTCGATTCGGCTGTGACACTGGCCATCCTGTGCTCGGAAGGTCACCGGCTTCACGGCCTCACGATCAACTACGGCCAGCGACACGTCATCGAGGTCGAGCGGGCGGAGCGAATCGCCGCCCATTACGGTATCGATCACCGGGTGCTGACCCTGGATCTACGGATGATCGGCGGGTCGGCGTTGACCAGTGACCTGTCCGTTCCCAAGGATCGGCCCGAGCACGCGGAACAGATTCCGATCACGTATGTCCCTGCCCGGAACACGGTCTTTCTGTCCTTGGCGCTGGCGTGGGCCGAAGTGCTCGACGCGCGGGCCATCGCATTAGGTGTCAACGCGGTTGATTACTCGGGATATCCGGATTGCCGCCCGGCTTTTATCGAGGCGTTTCAACGGCTGGCGCACCTCGCGACTCGGGCGGCTGTCGAAGACGGAAGGGCGCCGACCATCGTCACGCCGCTGATCGGGTTGACGAAGGCGGAGATCATTCGGCGCGGGGCGACATTGGGCGTGCCGTTTCATCTCACGCATAGTTGTTACGACCCCGAGGGGGGGGAGGCATGTGGCCGTTGCGATAGCTGTCGGATCCGCCGCCGCGGTTTTGAGGCCGCGGGCGTGCCAGACTCGATCCGGTATGTCGATCCCGCCGCGGTCGGTCGGGGATGACGCACCGAGGGAGATCAGCGTGAAGAAATCACGAGGCATGAAGGTAGCCGAATCAGCGGTCGAGACGGAGAGAGCCCGGGAGGTGCGCGATCTCATCGAGCGACTGCTGACCCTGTTGGGCGAGGATCCGCAACGAGACGGGCTCCGCGACACGCCGGACCGGGTCGAGCGCTCGTTGCAGTATTTCACGAACGGATACCACCAAGATGTGGACGAGGTACTCAACGGCGCGCTGTTTCCGATCGACTATAACGAGATGGTGATCGTTCGAGACATCGACTTCTTTTCGTTGTGCGAACACCACCTCCTGCCGTTTTTTGGCAAGTGCCACGTGGCGTATCTTCCCAACCAGAAGGTGATCGGGCTGTCCAAGCTCCCTCGCCTGGTCGAGGTCTTCAGCCGCCGTCTGCAGGTGCAGGAGCGCTTGACCCATCAGATCGCCGAGACGATCCAGGAACGGATCGATCCCCTGGGCGTGGCGGTGGTCATGGAAGGCCAGCACCTCTGCATGATGATGCGTGGGGTTGAAAAGCAGAACGCGCTTGCGGTCACCAGCTCAATGCTCGGCACATTCAAAAGCGATTATAAGGCGAGGGGCGAGTTCCTCGATCTCATCCATCGCCCGGCGCGCTGACCATGTCGGATCGGCTGATGGTTTCGGGGTTGGCCCTGTTCTCCCATTGCGGCGTGACCGCCGAGGAGCGAGTCGTTGGTCAGCGTGTGTTGATCGATCTGGAGGTGGTCGTCGATCTTGGCGACGCCGCCCGCCGGGGCGAGTTGGACGCGACCGTCGATTACGCGGATCTCTGCCGCCAAGTCCTCGACATTGGGACCAGGACCCGCCACACTCTGCTCGAGGCCCTGGCGATCGACCTGGCGGAGGCCGTGCTCCTCAGACCTCGTGCCCGCGAGGTGCGTGTCCGCATCACCAAGCCACACCCCCCCATCGCCTCCGACGTGGTGGCCTTCAGCGTCGAGCTCACCCGGCGTCGCGCGGAATAATCCCGGCTCGATGGCGTGTTGGTTGTGACTGTGATTGACAGGCCGGAGAGGTTCGGGTAGTGTACGACGATTTTTCTTCTGACCGGAGAGGCTTGCGATGACCGAGCGAACGCTGGCGTTGATTAAACCCGATGGAGTCTCCAGGAATCTGATCGGAGAGATTCTAAAACGATGTGAAGCGCGTGGGCTCAAGGTAATCGCGCTCAAGATGGTGCGGCTGACGAACGAGGCGGCCCAAGGATTTTACATCGTGCACCGGGAACGGCCGTTTTTCCTAAGCCTGGCGGCGTCGATGTCGTCGGGGCCGATTCTGGCGGCAGTGCTGGAAGGCGAGGGGGCGATCGCCGCCTATCGCGAGATGATGGGCGCCACCGACCCCGCCAAGGCCGCGCCTGGAACGATCCGCGCCGCGCTCGGAGTGGGGCTGGAGAAAAATACCGTACACGGATCAGATTCCCCGCAGTCCGCCGCGTTCGAAATCCCCTACTTTTTTAGCTCCCTCGATCTTTCCGCGCGAGGATAGCCTCCCGCCCATGCCCTCCACGGCGCGATACGACGCGATGGTCGTCGGTGGCGGATTGGCAGGTGTGGCGGTCGCGACCCTTTTAGCCAAGCGCGGCCGCCGCGTCGCCCTGATCGAGCCTCGGCCTGAGTGGGGAGGGCGCGCTCCGGTCCAACACATGAACGGCGTGTCGATTCCTCCCGGGGCGACCCTGGCCGTGGGCTACGAACGGATGGGACGGGTCGACGCCTACTTTGAGTTGATCGGGCTGTCGTTAGGCCTCGTGATCCGTGAGTCCTCCGTGATGAAACGGGAACCGGTGCACACGGTGTGGGGGGGCCATCGAGCGACGATGGCGTCGAACCGGGCCGACTTTCTCGAGGAGCTTCGCCGCGAATACCGCATCGCCGAAGTCGACGGGGAGTCCATGCTGGCCGATGTGGAGTCCTCTCGCCGCCTTCTCGATCCGCTGTTCGATCCGTCGATTTCGAATGCGGCCGAGAACGCGTGGTTGCGGCTGCGTCGCCGGGCCCGTGCCCGATCATTTGTCGCGCGCTTCGGTCGGCTCTCGCTCCGCGACTACGCGATCGCGCGAAAGTGGCCAGACGCCCTTGGCGACTATCTGGAGGCGTGGGAGCGATTCTTGACGCCGTCGTCGAACGAGGAAAAGTCTCCCGGGGGCTCGCTCTACCGGCTGGGGCTCGCACTGGACGGTTTGGTGGCGTTGCCCGCGGGACGTGCTGGGGTCTGCCGCTGGTTGGTGGCGCGGTTTGAGGCGTTGGGCGGCCACGTCGTGCGCGCGGCGGTCACCGCGGTCGGAGGCGGCAGGCGTCCGTTCGTCGAGCTCGACGGGCGGCGACTCGAGGGCAGCGCCGTCATCGTGAACTCCCGTAGAGCGCCGGGTGACGAGACCGGAGGCGGCGATCCCACGTCGACGGAACGCTTTGCGTTCGCGGTGCCTGGCGACTGTGTGCCTGATGCGATGGGTCGCTTTCTCCTGATCGCGGGAGACGGGGAGTCCCCCGATTGCGCGCTGATCCGCCTTCGGTTCGATGAGATCGGGAAGGATGGGCTGATCGTGTCGTGCAAGGCCGGTGGGGACTCGGCGGGTCGATCGCGTCGAGCGGAACGGCTTGTCGAGCGGTTGACCGCGCTCATGCCGTTCTCAAAGGGGAGCCTGTCGTACCTCGGGAGCGTCTCCGACCTCGACGTGCCGGATCCGATCGAGCCAAAGGCGTGGCACGGCTCACCATGGCGGCCACGCCGCTGGGGGTGGGTTCAGGCCGGCCGGTCACCCGTCTGGTGGCTGCCCGATGTGTGTTCGCCGTGGATCGACGACGCGGCCGCCTATCGGACGGCATTAGCCGTGGATCACGTCATCCGCTTCGAGTGAGTCGCCTCAGGCGCGTCCTCGGCGTGTCGTTCTTCCTACTCGACATCGTCGGTGGGATCTCTCTCGGGGCGATGTCGGCCGTTCCGAACGCGGTGGCTTCCCCGCCACTGCTACGACCGCTCTTGTCGGACGCCCAGGCTGCGTTCGACCGCGGAGACGACGCCGCCGCCATCGCACGCGCGGAGGCGTTCATCGCCGCATCCCCCGGTGATCCGCTCTTGGCCGCCGCGCAGCTCTTGCTGGCGCATTCCCGTGAACGCGTCGGCGACTGGGCGACGGCCTGGGAGCAGTATCGGTTGTTCGTGTCGAATTACCCGACGCACGCCGCGGCCCGCGAAGCGCTGTCGCGCGCAGCCGACCTGGCTCGGCGGCACGTCTTTGCTCCGGTTCGTTCGGTCACCCGATGGCGGGTCGTGGCGGCCGATGAGCCTGCTGTGCGGTTCGAGCGATGGGGTGCCGGTCACGGCGCCGGGCCGACCGGGGTTATCCTAGCGCTCGGGCATCGGCCGGACTGGGATGCGGTCGCTCGTCTCGTCGACGACGCGGCGGTTGAAGGGGAACGCCTCTTGCTGTGGCAGCCGCTCGATGAGCCGGATGTCCCGTTCGATCCGTTTGATGAACCGCGCCTGAGGGCGTTGGAAGACGCGTACCGCGCCGCTGCCCGGTTGCCGGTGGATGGGTTCTTCGTGGGGCCCGAGTGGTCACTGGGAGCTCGCGCGCGTGGGGCGGCGGCGCAGCATGTCATGAAATCGCTCAGCCGGGGGACGCTCCCGTTGTCGGAGACCTCCGGCCGCTTTGCGTGGGCGTGGGCCGGTCTACGCGCCCGCGCATCCGCTCGCGCGCTGGGTCGCTTCGTGCGGACGGTAGAACGGGTCCAACCGGGGCGGCTGTGGTTTGCGGCGGTGTCGGCCTCCGCGGTGATCCATCCCACCGCGGCGATTCTTCATCAGGGGGAAGACCTTGCGGAACTTCACCGGGCGGTGCCCCAGCTCGTCCCGGTCCTGATCGGGATTGGGCCGACGGATCGAGAGAAGATCGGGATGGATCTCTCACGGTTGGGGTTCTCGGCGCGTGCGTTTGAATGGTTGTCTGACCGGGAGCTCGTCGCGCTGCCCTGACCCGGAGCGGTCCCTGGCGTCGGTGTGTTCTTCCTGCCCAGCGCTCGTCGTCGTTGCATTGACAAACAAAAAATGGGTCGGGTAGTATCGGACGCTGTTTGCCGCGTCAGCGAAGGGGAGCAGGTCGATCGCGCCCGCTCGCGAACGTGGTGTCATGAGACGCGCGCATTGGCGAGGGAGGAATCCATGGATCCCGAAGAGTTGCGGTACTCGGCTGATCACGAGTGGGTGAAGGTTGAGGGCAAGCAGGTGATTGTCGGCATTACCGAGTACGCCCAAAGTGAACTGGGCGACATCGTCTACGTGGAATTACCCGATGTGGGGACCGAAGTCGTCATGGAAGAGGAATTAACCGAGATCGAGTCAACCAAGACCACCTCGCCCGTGCTCGCGCCGGTCAGCGGAAAAATCGTCGAGGTCAACGAGGAACTCAAGGAGTCTCCCCAGCTGATCAACGAAGATCCGTATGGTAAGGGGTGGATCGTCACCTTGAAGATGACCAATCCGGATGACCTCGAGAATTTGATGAGCGCCAAAGAATACGAAGAATTCATCGAACAGGGTTCCGACGACGACTGAGGGACGAACGAGGTGCGGGAGCAATCGAGGGGCGCGAGCGTGGCGCCCCTCGATTGCTTGGAGAGCGGATGGCGAGACGGATCGTCGTAATGGGGGGCGGCCCCGGTGGATACGTGGCGGCTTTGCGGGCGGCGCAGTTGGGCGCCCAGGTCACCGTCGTCGAATCGCGTGGACTCGGCGGCACATGCCTCCACCGCGGGTGCATCCCGACCAAGGCGCTGGTGGCGACGGCCGGCGTCTTACACAGCGTCCGTCGTGCCAAGGACTTTGGTGTCCGGCTGAATGAACAGGGCGCGGTCGACCTTGCGGCGGTCGTGGCTCGCAAGAACCGGATCGTTCAGTCTCAAGCCCAAGGCATCGAACAGTTATTTAAGGCCGCCCGTGTCGCGTTGGTTCGAGGCGTGGGGACCATCGAGACCCCGCGATCGGTGGTGGTCCGGTCTGCCGACGGACACGCCCGGTCGATTGCCTGCGATGCGATCATCGTGGCCACGGGATCGGAACCGGCGAAGCCCGCCCTCTTCCCGTTCGACGGAGAGCGGGTGTTGACGTCGGACGACATCATTGACCTCACCTGCCTCCCCGCGAGCCTGTTGATCGTGGGCGGCGGGATCACCGGGGCCGAGTTCGCCTGCATCTTCCGCGCGTTGGGCTCCGAAGTCGTCTTGGTGGAACAGGTCGAGCGGGTGGTCGCGACCGAAGATGAGGCGGTCTCCGCATTGCTGCAGCGCGAGATGAACAAACAAGGCATCCGCGTGCTCGTGGGCACGGGGGTGACCCGCGTCGACCCCGAGGCGGACTCGGTCCGTGTCGAACTCTCCTCGGGCGAAGCGATCACGGTCGATCGCGTGCTGGTGGCGGTGGGGCGGTCGCTCAACAGTCGGATGATCGGCGCGGAGCCCATCGGCCTCCCGTTCGGTCCGCGTGGGGAGTTGGTGGTCAACGATGGCATGGAGACGGGAGTCGACGGTGTGTGGGCGATCGGCGATGTGGTCGGCCGCAAGCAACTCGCGCACGCGGCGTCCGCCGAGGGGGAAGTGGCCGCTGAGCGCGCGATGGGCCTGGATGCGCGGATGAAGTTCGAGGCTATTCCGGCGGGGATCTTCACCTTCCCTGAGATCGGCAGCATCGGCCTCACCGAAGCCCAGGCCCGCGCGTCGGGCCGGGATGTGGCGGTCGGGGAATTCCTCTTCCGCGCCCTTGCGAAAGCGCACGTGCTTGGAGAGACGGCTGGATTTGTCAAAATGGTGGCCTCCGCGGAGACCGGGGAGCTGCTGGGTGTTCACATCATCGGACCGCAGGCGGCCGAGCTCATCCACGAAGCGGTGGTCGCCATCCAGGCCGAAGCGACCGTCGATGACTTAATTCACGCGATCCACGTCCACCCGACGCTGTCGGAAGTGGTCCGCGAAGCGGCGGGCGCGTCGCGCGGTCGGGCCATCCACGCCGTGAAACGAGCCTCGGCATGATGGATCTCCAGCAACAGCTCGCCCTGATCGTTCGGGGAACCGTCGAGGTCATCCAGCCCCACGAGTTGGAGGAGAAGTTGCGAGGGTCGGCGGCGTCCGGCCGTCCGCTCCGCATCAAGGCGGGGTTCGACCCCACCGCGCCCGATCTCCACTTGGGGCACGTGGTGCTGCTCCAGAAGATGCGGACCTTCCAGGACCTCGGTCACCAGGTGATCTTTTTGATCGGCGACTTTACGGGGATGATCGGTGATCCCAGCGGCGTATCCGAGACGCGCAAGCCGCTCACCCGCGAGCAGGTCGCGGCCAACGCCGAGACCTACCGTCGCCAGGTGTTCAAGGTCCTCGATCCCGCGCGCACGGAGATCCGCTTCAACAGTGAGTGGCTGGGCGCCATGAGCACACTGGAATTCGCTGAGCTGGGCGCCAAGCAGACGGTGGCGCGTGTGCTGGAGCGGGATGACTTTAGAAAGCGGTTCGCCGAGGGGAAAGACATCAGCGTCCTGGAGTTTTACTACCCCTTGATACAGGGGTACGACTCGGTGCATTTGAAGGCGGACGTCGAGTTGGGCGGGGCCGATCAGAAATTCAACCTCTTGATGGGCCGCACGCTGCAGCGGCGCTATGGGCAGGAGTCGCAGGTCGTGATTACCGTGCCCCTGCTCGAAGGCACCGACGGCGTGCGGAAGATGAGCAAGAGC
>Ga0184615_10000271_pt1 | contig 31359 bp, 28 predicted proteins | sample PLM4_65_coex_FD_133134 | JGI IMG/M metagenome (GOLD analysis project Ga0184615, IMG submission 133134) | Groundwater sediment microbial communities from an aquifer in East River, Colorado, USA - PLM4_65_coex | ecosystem: Environmental > Terrestrial > Soil > Riparian zone | place: USA: East...
ATCCCTGACACAACCATCACAAGACAGATCAAAACAACTGCAACTACAAAAGGAATGATTTTGCGACTCATTTAGGCGGCCTTTCTCTGTAAAAGGGAATAAGCTGATTGAAGGACTTGCAGAATATTTTCATGTTCCACTTCTTCGAACGGGGAGTTGGCGACAAAACTGATCATGCCGCCTTCGGTGCTCAATTGGCTGATGGTGTATTTGCCAATATTCAATCCCTGTTTAAAGCTCTGGCTGGATCTGGTAATTTGATACACCTCGGGGTTGACCACGATCCGCACTTTCAGATCATGTGCACTGCCTTTGAATTTTTCGGGTTTCATTTTCATCTTGCCGCTGATGCGACTGCGCTTCCAATAGGATTTGCGTTTCTTCGATTTTTGTATGGCAGAGACGCGCAGGATATTTCCATCATAGAGTTTTGCTTTCAATGCCAGCCATTCATCACGGAAATATTCTGTCGTGCGGTCTTGTGTATCTTTCGCTGTTCTTGCCACTTTGGTGGGGAGCAAGGCGCCCGTCAGATCAAGATGACCGAGAAAAGTGGAGTTCGGCCTCAAGTCGTCGCGCAGTATGTAGAGTATATCTTTTGTCCCCTTGTAGCGCGGGGAGAAATCCTGCAAGTCGCTCTTGCGCAATCCGCGTGCCATTACGACCGCCGCGACCCATAATAGAATCCCTCCGATGATGAAGATGTACGATGTTGAATATCCGAGAAAGATGATCAACACATCGATCAACATTAATCCAATTCCACCGAAGAAAATGAACATGGGAACCCAGCGCCATTTATCTCCCACCCTCTCGGTCTTTTGGACATCTGTTTTTAGTTTATCCATTCCCTGAATGATGGATTGGGGCTTATCCGCGAGCGAAATATAAACAGGGAGCAGGTCCTTTTTACCGGGCGTGGTCGGTGGTGTAACTTTTTTTCTTGCCGTATTCAGCAAATAAGAAAACAAAACAATAACCCCGACGAGGAGCAACCCACCGATACAGACAAATGATTCCATGAAATTCTCCTTATTGTGCAGTGACTTTCCCGGAAGCGATATCTTTTTCAATGTAGGGTTTCAGCCCGGCGTAGCCTTCATTCATGGCGGATTGGAGCATTTGACGAACCTCATCGCTGGAAGTTTCGCGGGGCATGGTGAGATAAATTCCCACGCGCGTGCCGTTTTCGAGAGGGACCAATCGGCGGGTCGAACGATATGTGAGTCCAACTGCCGACTGGTCCATGGTGTAATATTCAAAAGGCTTCCAGTCCAGGATCTTGCTGGAGACATGCAGATCGCCATGCGCACAATGGAACCCTGCATTTTCACGAACGCGTCCGCCCAGAGCATCGGTTCGTTCTCCATAGTCGTATCGTAGAAAGCCCGCCTCAAGATCGGGTTTCGTCAGATATTCCCAGACCAGCGCGGCAGGGAACGGAACATCCATTTCGCATTTTACCCATGCATCTTTCTCGTCCACAAAGACTCTTCTCTTTGACTGGTACGTTTCCCAAATTGGGCGAAGATCATGAATGCACATTGTTACTTCGCCAAGATGTTCGTACGTTTCGGAGTGTTGTACAACCCTGTCGCAGTAAACCGTTAAATTCAGTTGTTTCGCCGCAACGTCGCTGAACAGAGCATACGACTTGATGTTTGTTTTCTCAACGACATGATTTTTCAACATGCGGTGTGGAACGATCACATCTGCCCCGAGCAGTTCTTCGCGGTCCCCCAATTTTTGAACGATGTATTCCCCGTAGTGAATGCACATTTTGAGATCAAGGACCGACATGTTCTTGCAGGCGCGGCAGGTGCAGGTGGTGTTGTATTGCATCTGTTGAAGCGTATCTGCAAAGGCAATGTAGAAGTTTTCCAGGGCTTCGATAAAGGTCTGGGCTTGTACAAAATTGGTCGCCGGTACATACATGAAGATGGCATCACCGCGAAAGCCGGAGAGAATGAACGGATGTTGGATTGTTTTCAGTTGGGCATCGAACAGACTTTGCAGGATCTCGTTGGCATGGTCGAGTTCGGAACTCGTCAGGTATTCGGTATAGCCTGAAATGTCAGTGATAATGAAATAACCCTTGTTTGCCATAAATCGCCTTTATAATTAACAGTAATGTCTCGCGTGCTGTATACGGCTTTCGACATCGTGCCAAGCCCAAAGGGGGCGTCAACACATATTTTGCATAACATTCGCGGGCTCGTCAATAGCCATTTTGATGTACACCTCATTACACCGAACGATGGTTTACTTCCGACCGAGGATACCATCGAAGGTGCGCACATTACGCGCATATCACAGGATCTCACACAAAACTTCCTGGCGCGCGCGGCGCACTTTGGCAAGGCAGTTTTCAACCATCTTGTGTTAAACCCCGATTATGATATCGTCCATTTCCGGAATATTTGGGATGGGCTTTCCATCGCGCAGAACAAAAAACGGCTCGATTACAAAACCATCTTTGAAGTTAACGGACTTCCTTCCATTGAACTTAAGTATCACTATCCCGGAATCGATTCTGAATTGCTCTCAAAGATAAAGGAACAGGAGATCGCGACTCTGCATTTAAGTGATGCGATCATCTGTCCTTCGAATGTGACACGGGAGTACATCGCCTCGCTCGGACTCAGCCGCAAACTGGTGACCGTTATCCCGAACGGAGTCAGCCCCTCGGATTTTTCCGCCTCTCCCCTGATGCCGCGTGAAGGCCGCGTGCCGGTTTTGCTTTATATCGGAACACTCGCAGACTGGCAGGGACTCGAAGTCCTCATTAAAGCGTTACCAAAGATCCTCGAGAAGCGACCTGTCCAACTCCGTATCGTTGGGCGCGGACGTTCAAGGCAGAGAAAATTCCTGTCGAAGCAGATCCGCAAGCTGGGCGTGGAAGGAAGCGTGATCGTCCAGCCCGCGGTGCCGCATCACGAAGTCCCCGCGCTGATCGCAGAATCAGATATTTGCATTGCTCCTCTTGGATTGAATGACCGCAATGTGACTCAGGGTGCGTGCCCGATCAAAGTACTGGAATATATGGCATCTTCGCGGCCACTGATCGCCTCGAATATGCCGATCGTGCGCGAACTGGTGCGTGAGGATGTGGATGCGTTGCTCTTCTCGCCAAATGACCCTGACGATCTGGCGCGCCAGGTTTTGACATTGTTGAATGATATTGAATTATCGAAGCGCCTGGCCGAATCTGCCACCGAACGCGCGTTGACGAAGTTCACCTGGCACGCGTCGCAGAAAAAACTGTTGAAAGTGTACAGAGGTATGTCACCCTGAGGAACGTTTGTGTGACCGAAGGGTCTCGAATTACGGTGATAGAGATGCTTCGTGGCGCCGAGGCGCCACTCAACATGACATTTATTACGAAGATGATAGCTTGAGTTAGGATGAAATTGAAATTCTTTTTCAATTTTTTTTTACCATCGATATACTTCTTGAAAACAAAACTTGACAGCCGTACTATAATATCCCCATGAACATTTATCTGGGATGTCCCATCTGGTCGTTCAAGGGTTGGGTGGGGAATTTCTACCCAAAAGGCACAAAACCGGGTGATTATCTGCGTGAGTATGCGCGGCGCTTGACAACCATCGAAGGCAATACCACATTCTATGCCGTCCCAGCGCAGAAGACAATTGCGGGTTGGGTCGCGGAGACCCCCGACACTTTTCGTTTCTGCCCCAAGATCCCAAAGGCGATCAGTCACGAAGGCAAATTGATGGATAACGTCGACAAAGCACTAGGATTTGTGGATGTTATGCAGGGAGTCGGTACGCGTCTCGGACCGATGTTTCTGCAACTCCCGCCTCGTTTCTCCCCGAAACTGCTCGCGGATCTAAAAGCTTTTCTGGCCGTTTGGCCGCGTGATGTGCGCCTGGCGGTCGAGGTCCGCCACCTGGATTGGTTCGATTCGCCGGATGATGAGTCGCTCGATCAGTTGCTCACTGGATATAACATGGCGCGGGTGACGATTGACACGCGTCCGATCCGCAGCCTGCATGGGGATAAGAGTTTGGCGGGATCAACTTATGAGAGTTTGCTCGAAGCCCGGGAACGAAAGCCAAATGTCCCCGTCGTCCCGAAGCGTACATCTGATTTTGTTTTTGTAAGATATATCGGTCATCCCGAACTGGAAATCAACCGCCCGCTTCTCGATGAATGGGGAAAATATTTTTCATCCCAGTTGAAGGCAGGTGCAGATGTTTACGCGTTTTGTCATTCCCCCGATAATTTGATCGCGCCCTACCTTTGCAGGGAACTTCACCAGCGTGTGTCAAAGGACGCGAATGTCCCTCCGTTGCCATGGGATGATGCTGACGTGAATAGCTTTGAACAAGAGCGGCTATTTTAAATCACATCGGGGATTGTTTATTTCTCGATTGTGCTTGAGATATATTTTGTAAATACTTCCACAATTTGCGGGTCGAAATATTTACCGCTCTGTTCGAGAATGTATTCGGTCGTCTTTTCCCGGCTCCAGGCCTCGCGATAAGGCCGGTGACTTGTAAGCGCATCCCATACATCCACCACCGCAAAGATTCGCGCCACGAGCGGAATCTGATCCCCCTTCAGCCCGCGCGGATAACCCGTGCCGTCCCATTTTTCATGATGACAATATGGAATCTCCAATGCGGGGCGCAGGAAGGAGATGGGCGCAAGCCATTCGTACGCCAGTTGAGGATGTTGACGCATGACAATCCACTCGTCGTCGGTCAATTTGCCTGGTTTGAGCAGGATGCCATCGGGGACACCCATCTTGCCGATATCATGCAATAAACAACCCCTTCGTATTTGAACAAGCTGTTCATTCCTGATACCCATCATGCCTGCAAGCTTCAGGGTCATTTCTGTCACTCGCAGTGTATGCCCTTCGGTTTCCTTATCCCGCAAGTCCAGGGCATGCGACCAGCCTTCGATGGTGGCATCGTATGCCTGCGCCAGTTCCATATTCGATTCCTGCAGGTTTTCGAACAGGGTGGCGTTATCAATGGCGATGGCAGCCTGCCCTGCCAGGGTCTCGAGAAAGTCGATCCACTCGGGGTAGGGTTGCAAAGGCACGCGGTGGAAGATTTCCAATACACCCTGGACCCTCCCTTTGGTGATCAGCGGCACACCAACATAACTGACGAAATCTTCGCCAGCCAGGAGTGTGGCAAGGAGCCCGGTATCGATCTTATCCTTTAAGTTTTCGATCATGACCAGCCGGCGTTCCTTTGCGGCGCGCCCCGCATGACTCTCACCCATACGAATGCGGGTGGACTTGATCGTTTGAGTGCGGAATCCCTTTGCAGCATAATATTCCAATATCCCCTCGGCGGGTTCCAATAATAGGATATCAGCCGCATCGACCTGCAGCTGTTCTATGGTTTGCGAGAGCACCACATCGAGGGTCACATGCATGTTGAAACTGGATGTGATCGCCTGATCGATCGTTCTCAAGGCGGTGAGATGAGCAACCTGTTGCCTGATCTGTATCTCCGCCAGCTTGCGCTCGGTGATGTCCTGTGCAGTTCCCACGAAGCGGGCTGGTTTTCCCATGGAGTCAAACATAATTGCGCCCCTGCACTGGATGTAGCGTAATTCACCATTCGTGCGAAAGACGCGAAAATCCAATTCCCTGGTTTGCCTCCCGGCTTTGATGCTCTGCATCCATTGGGTTGCTTCAGGACGGTCTGCTGAATAGATGAGACCCAATAATCCATTCGTGTTGTGTTGGAATTCTTCCGGAGAAACATCCAGCAGGCGGTACATTTCGTCTGAGTATTGCAGGGCATCCGTAGCGAAATCCAGACTCCAACTGCCGATATGGCCGATTTGTTGTGCTTCGGATAACAGACGTTCTTTTTCCCGCAACGCTTCTTCGGCGCGCCGATGTCTTTCCCGCGTTTCAGCATCTCGTAGTTCGCGTTCGATTGCTGGACCCAGCCTGGCATAATTTCCTTTGATAAGGAAGTCATGTGCTCCGGCTTTTAATGCTGACACTGCGGTTTCTTCCCCAATCGTGCCGGATACGATGATAAATGGCAGGTCCTGACCGCTGGCTTTCAGCACCTCCAGGGCTTGCGGGGCATTGAATTGGGGAAGGAAGTAGTCACACAAAATGATATCCCACGATTGCCCAGCAAGCGCGTCCTTAAACGCATTTGGCGTTTCCACACGTTCCCAAGAGACTTCATAGCCCCCTCTTTGTAGTTCGCGCAATACCAATTGGGCATCATCATCCGAATCTTCGACAAGTAACAATTTCAGTGGCTTGTTCATCTCGAGGCACTCATCGCGGGGGCGCCTCGTTCAATACCAGCCAGTACAGACCCAGCTGACGTATGGATTCTGTGAATTGGTTAAAGTCCACTGGCTTGCGCACATATGAGTTTGCGCCCAAAGTGTAGCCTTTTATCAAATCCTGCTCTTCTTTTGATGAAGTAAGGATCACAACCGGTAACGTACGGGTTCGTATGTCTGCACGGATGCGGCGGAGCACTTCCAGCCCATCCAACTTTGGCAATTTCAAATCCAGCAATACGACCTGTGGCGTATCATCCGGATCACGGCCTGCGTATGGACCGGTGCAAAACAGAAAGTCCAAAGCTTCCACGCCATCGCGCGCCACCACAACCTTATTGCCAATGTTATTCTTGTGCAGTGCGCGCAAGGTTAACGCTTCGTCATCAGGGTTATCTTCCACCAGAAGTATCATTTTGTCCTCCATATCTGATCTCCATTCAAAGGGTGAAATAAAACACAGCGCCTTTTCCTAAATTGCCTTCAGCCCAAACACGCCCCCCGTGTTTGTGGATGATGCGCTGTACGGTGGCGAGACCGATGCCTGTGCCGGGGAATTCACTCATCGCGTGCAAGCGTTGAAATGCCCCGAACAACTTATCCACATAAGCCATATCGAAACCCACACCGTTATCGCGAATAAAGAATATCCGTTCATTTGCTCCGTTTTGTTCGCCAAATTCGATCTGTGCATGTTCCGTTTTCGAAGTGAACTTCCAGGCGTTCTGCAACAGGTTTTCGAGAGCGATCTGTAAAAGGCGGGGATCGGCCTCCGCTTTAATATCTGATGCGATCGAAAATGTGGCCTTACGTTCGGGCTGTGAACTTTGCAATTCACGCGCGATCGTTTCAACGAGCCCGCTCACGTTGGTGAGCCTTACCTGCAACCGTGCACGCGTCACACGCGAAAGATTGAGCATGTCATCGATCAATGTAGCCATGCGTTGCGCGGATGAACGCACACGCTCAAGATAATCGTGACCTTCTATCGGCAATTGGTCGCCATAGTCTTCGAGCAGTGCCTGACTGAACCCGTCAATGCTGCGAAGCGGTGCGCGGAGATCATGTGATATTGAATAACTGAACGCCTCAAGTTCCTTGTTGGTGGCCTCCAATTGGGTGGCACGTTGTCTTAGGTCATCATTCAGTTTCTGAATATCTGCTTCAATAAGCTTGCGCTGCGTCACATCCCGGATCGCGGCGTTCACCAGTAAACCGTCCTCTGTTTCCAGTGGACTGAGACTGATCTCGATCGGGAACTCGCTTCCGTTTTTACGCAGGCCGAACAGTTCCAGACCCACACCCATGGGCCGTACAGGATGTTCGGGATAATAGCCTTCACGGTGGGTGATATGTTTTTTTCGAAAGCGCTTCGGCACGATAATCTCAACAGACTGGCCCGTGATTTCTGCGCGGTCGTAGCCGAACATTTTCTCCACCTGCGAGTTGACCAGTTGGATGATCCCTCCTTTATCAACAACTACCACCGCATCCGGGGCGGATTCCAGCAGGCCGCGGAATCTCTTTTCTGCGCGCTGGCGATCAGTGACATCTCGAATTGCTGCAATTGCCAGCAGGCCCTCTTCGGTTTGCAGGGGGCTGAGACTGATCTCCACCGGGAATTCACTGCCATCGCGCCGCAGGCCATATAATTCCAGGTTGTTTCCCATGGACCGCATGCGCAGATCGGAGAAATACCCGGTGCGGTGCTTCTCATGTTTACCATGATAACGAGCTGGGATCAGAATCTCAACAGGTTGTCCCTGTACTTCAGCGCGCGACCATCCAAAGAGTTTCTCCAGTTGTGAATTAACCAACACAATGCGTCCCTGCCCGTCAACGATCACCATCGCATCCGGTGCAGCTTCCAAAAGGCTGAGAAACTTTTCGTCTTTGAATATGGATCTATCAGTTGGAGGGGCCGACATTCTGATCTGGTCTCCGAAATTATCATAAAGATGGTTCTCCCCATGGCATCAATTCATTGGGCTTTATGATGTATTCCTGCTCTTCCCCTTTCGTTTTACCTTGCTCACTGATCCATGGGTTCGAAACGGCGATTGAACGAAAGCTTCAGCGAGAATAAACTTGAAGGTAAAATTAGACAGGTCTTGTCTGATTAATGGAGACTATACAACTTTTCATTCGGAAAATCAAGGGTACAAAAGTAAAAAAGCAATGTAATTCCAACAAAACATATATTGGATTGGGCATTTTACTTGCCAGGCTAATACAGCTTTGCGTTTGTGACTGCACTGCAAATCCTTTTACCGCGCAGGCGCCAGGAACGCGAAGAATTTCTGGATGTTTATTCCCTTTCGGGTCCAATACCCCGCCGCTTGCGGCGGAAGAAAGGGTTCGGGGTTTGCCCCGAGGTTGATACCTTTCATTTCCAGATCCGTTTCTCACCTGGAATAGGATAATATCGAACGATAACCCACCAAAGGATAAAATAATGAAGCTCACAACACTTACCGGTCTGTTGCTCATCGTAGTTCCAATTGCCTTTAATGTTACCTTCTTCCTTTTGCAACGAGCATTTGAATATCCTGATATTCTGCGCAAGCAAACGGATTACATATTGAGCCAATTCAAGGCAGGTGGCGTGTCCTTGCGCAGGCTTTGGTATGCTTTTACGTTTTCGGCGGTGTTGTTTACTCCTGTCCCGGTTCTTGTGCAACAAGTGTTCGAACCGGATGTGCCCTGGTATCTTGCCGTTGGTACAACAATTGGCGTTCTGGCAGGCGCCGTCCAGTTTCTCGGACTCATTCGCTGGCCATTTCTTGTCACAACTTTGGCAGACATCTATACCGATCCCAAAGCGAGCCAAGCAACTCGCGATAGTGTGGCAGTCGTGTTTCAGGCATTTCATCGCTATGTAGGAGTGGCAATTGGCGAGCATCTTGGCTACATTTTCACCAGTACATGGACGATTCTGCTGTGTGTGGCAATGATTCAAACTGAGGTTGTCAATCCACTTTGGGGATGGCTGGGAATTATCCCTGCCATAGGCATATTGACAGGCGTATTCGAGGAAACAGGCTTCAAGGCGGCCGGATTAATCAATGCAATCAGCTATATTTTTTGGTCTGTGTGGCTTATTGCCTTTGGAGTTTCTCTATTGCTGCGATAGTGGTTACATCCCTCTATTGACGGGATATATAACTGTAACTACAGAGTGCCGCATAATTTACTTAACTCGATATTTAAATTTCAACCTACAAATTCATGAGAAAAGTTAACTTAACCTGAGTTCGGGATAAACCTTTTTGGGACGCGGAGGACACGGAAAGGACGGAAAAGTCCGTAAAAATACGGAAAGAAACCGTGTTGTCCGCGAAATCCGTGTCCAAAGATTTTGACAATTTCCTATCCCGAATTGACGTTAACTTATTAATGAGACAAGCGGTAAATCGGTCATAATACCGAACAACCCGCTCCTTGCACAAAAACCAATAAAGCTGTTTTCGCTGCCCACGGCGGAAGTCCGATTTGGGTGATGAGGAGATTCCGGAGAAGTTACTGTCCCTGAATTTGGAGAGGGCGAAGTAACTACTTATAGAGTGCCGCATAATTATGTAAACTTGAAGTTTAGATTTTGGCTTACAAAGCCATTCAAAAAGTTTACTTATTAATGAGACAGGCGGTAGGAAGTTTTTTTCCCAGAAATTAGTTTATAATATGCCTGCCCGTCACTAGGGTGCCCCCCTCACCCTGGTGGCGGGTACTTTGATTCTCCAACCAGAAATGCTTCACGATCCCCCAATTCATATTGTCTGTTCTGTTCCACCACCTTGATGAAATCGCTCTATGCCTGTTTGCGCTTTACACCCAACACAACGATCTTTGTTGAATGGTTGAATGGATTAGGATCCGTGATGGGTGGTTCGATCCTGTTGTAGCCGACAAAATCATCCGGCACCGGGATTATTTCCTTGATCGTCAAATACCCATCTTTGCATAGTGCTTCAAGCGTTTGCATGTATTCCTTCCCGCTGACGTACAACGCGTTATTGATGGCAACCAACGTCCCGCCATTGTTGATGAGCGGGCGCACCTTATTGATAAGCCGTGCGCTGTCATTTTCCTGATCCACTTTGCCTCTGGCTGTCGTGGAGAAGAATGGCGGATCCATGATGACGCAATCGAAGAACTGTTTTGTGCTTTTGAATTTGCTGATGATGGGGAAAAAATCTGCTGTGATGAAATCCTTTTTGTGGATCGGGAGGCTGTTGAGGGAATATGACTCTTTTGCGAGATTCAAGAACTGACGAGTACGGTCTGTCTGGACCGTGAGGCTGGCTCCGCCTGCCAGCGCGGCGACTCCCAGACTGCCTGTGTAGGCGAAGGTGTTGAGCACGGATTTGCCCTGCATGTTTTCAATGAGCCATTTTCGCAAATGACGTGTATCGAGATAAAGACTTGCATCGCGATTCATCATCAGGTCGATGGCGTACCAAACTCCATGCTCTTTAATTTTTCGATCTGGCTGGTCACCGAATGCTAATTTCCCTTTTTTCTCTTCCTGGGTTTTACCGTTGCGTATCTTTAGAACTCCGCCTTGTAGCCACATCAGAGAGTTTCTCAAGTAATTAATAGCTTCTTGAATAACTGTTTGTTTTTGCATTGGGTCATTGGCGTAATTATGAATGACGGCTGTGGATGCATAAATGTCGATCACAAGTTCAGGATCGCCCTCGGCGAATCCATTGAAGAGGCGGAAGGCTGTTTCGTGAGGCGGATCAAATAAATGGACGCGGGATTCAATCGCTTTCTCAAGAAGGGTATTGATTGAATGGATCATTGATTGCCCATTGCGTGCGGATTGCGGAAAAGTTCAACAGCTTTTTCGCGGTCATCTGAGGTGAGTGCGCGGCGCAGTTTTTGTTTTTTATCGTTCCAGTGTTTTCGATTGGAGTTCATAACTTCCTTCCGCAGCTTGATGGATTCAAGCTGAGGGGAGACTATTTCAACAGCCGGGATCAGCCTCCGGCTTCGCGAGAGGCGGATGTCCCTTTTTGCAGTACCCATTGATGATTTTCATCACGATCCATTTCTCTTCGTAAGAATTCGAGCCTTCATACGTACAAATTCATAGTCCGTGAGTCATCGGATTAAGGGCGAATAAGAACTTTTCCCTTGCATTGTACCCTTAACTTTTTTGGGGTAGACTATCTTCAATCCTGAGCAGGCAGTCCACGAGGTGACTTATGTCCACAACTGAATTAACTCCGCAAGGTCCGAATAATCTTGCGAAAATGAGCGGGGATAAAGCAAAGCAGACCCGCGCGGCGTATACCGCAAAAGCATCCAGTGATTTTTATGGGGCAGTAGGCTGGATCGTCGGTTTGTTCATCACGCTATTTCTTTCAATTCCGGCAATCTGGTTTTTGACAACAACTGCGACCCGCTCCACCCGTGAGCAGTTTCTTGTGATTGGCATTGCTGTTGCCTGGTGGCTCAATCCGCTTTCGCTCGGCGCGCTTGGATATATTTTCAGCAATGTCCGCGCCTGGCGTTTCTGGACGATTGCCGGGGTGTTCCTGTGGGTGTTGGTGAATGCCATGGTCTCCTTTTCGATCGCGTCGGAGTCTGCGCGCGTCGTGGTATTCGATGGCCTTCTGATCCTCTTTTACATCCTTCTTGGATTATTGTTCCTCTACGTTCAATTGCGTGTGTTCATTTGGGCGGCCGGGGGAAAGCCTGCACGTTTCTTCTTCGGGATCGTGGGCTGGGCGGCGGTCAATGGACTTGTCTACTGGGCGGTGATCAGTCCTGAAGTTCTGAACCTCATCCTTGTTGTACTTGGGTTTGTATTCCAGATCGCATTTGCGATCTCCTTCGTGGTGATTCAATTCGTGGCGATCTTCTGGTTTATGGCTCAATCGCGCGTGGAGACCATTCGTCCCGGCGACCCCAAGCAGGTTACGTTCGACGATTATAAGGGCCAGCCCAACCTGATAAAAATGGTGCGTCAATGGATTTCCCTGCTTTCCGACCGTACGCAATTTCAGAGAATGGGCGGTCAGTTCATCAATGGCTTATTGCTTTACGGCGAACCGGGAACGGGAAAGACATTGTTGGCGAAAGCGATGGCAGGCGAAGCCGGGATCGCCTTCATATCCATAGAAGGGTCCGGGTTTCAAGCCATGTTCATCGGCGTGGATGTGCTCAAGATGATCCGCTTCATCAGTCAGGCGCGCAAACTGGCGCGCGAATATGGCGCTTGTATCGCTTACATCGATGAGATCGATGCGGTCGGCGCTTCACGCGGCAGTGTGATGGGTGGTGGACAAATGGGCATGGGGGGCGGCATGGGCGGCATGATGGGCGGTGGTCGAGGCGCGCTCACTCGTCTGCTCTATGAAATGGATGGTATCAATGAGTTATCGCGTTGGGAGAAGTTGCGCGCCCGCTGGTATCAGTTCCGCAAGAAGCCCGTTCCCCCGCGTGATTGGCATATCCTGTTCATGGGTTCCACAAATAGACCCGATGTGCTCGACCCGGCGTTGACCCGTCCCGGTCGTTTTGACCGAACTGTTGTTGTGAACAAACCTGATCGCGGTGGCCGGCGTGAAATGGTGAAGTATTACCTGAACAAGATCAAAACAGATGAGTCTGTGGATATCGAAGCGATCGTCAGCGACACTGCATGGGCCACACCGGCAAGGATCATGTCTGCCATTACAAAGGATTCTGTCCGCCTTGCGTTGTTCGATAACCGCGAGCGTGTGGCCCAGCACGATATTGAACTTGCGTTTCAGGAACAAGCAATGGGTCTGGAGAATCCCATTGAAGAAATGCAGGAGGATCAGCGCCGGCAGGTGGCGTATCACGAAGCGGGTCACGCGGTTGTTCAATATTATCTCCGCCCGGATGAACGCATTGTACGCGTCAGCATCGTCCGCCGCTCGGATGCACTGGGATATGTACTACCTGTTTCGAACTATGATATTTATTCCCTGCCGTTACGCACCTTTATTGCAGATATTCTTGTCTCCATGGGCGGGCATGTTTCAACCAAGCTGTTCCTCGGCGAGTACTGGACCGGTGCTACAGGGGACTTCCAAAGTGTTAGAGCCCGCTTGTGGCAGTTGGGTCATTATGGTTATTTCGGTCCGCCACTTGATATGGAAAAAGGTGGCTTGAGGATGGATAAGGAGAAAGTGGACATCATCGAAAGCTTCTGGGTAAAACTTGAAGAGCAAACCGAGAAGATTTTGTTTGCTCATTCGGCGGAAGTTCATGCAGTTGCCCAGGAATTGTTGGAGAAGAATGATCTTACAGGCAAACAGTGTATTGAAGTCATACGCGTTGCAGCTGTTAATAGTGAATCTGTCGATAGTGAGTTGTTGCTAAAGGCCCTGGTGGAGGAAACCATCATAGATGGAAAGCCCGGAAAGAATGGAAAAAATGGAAAGAACGGGAAGGCTGAAAAGACACCCAGGCCGAAACTCAAAACGACAGCAAAGGAAAAATCCAAATAATACGAAACTTGCTGGAGTAAATCTCCAGCAAGTTCTCGTTTTACAGATGACAGTAGGTCACGCTTCAAACGTGACCTACTGTTGTTTTTTACTTCCACGACCAGAATGCGATATAACCGGGTGCCAGCAGGCGCGGCTCCAACTGACCCGATGCTGCAACGATGGCGATTCCCGCGGCACCGTCTGGCGTCAGAAAGGAGAGGACGAGGTTGTTGTTGTCTGGTGACCAGATCGTCGCGGATTGGTGATACTGGTCAAAATAAGGCAGAAGGGCAATGAACTGGTTTGTGGGCAGGAAGGTGAATAGTTCCTTGCTTTCCCCTGATGAAACATCCAGCATATGCAATTGCAGATATAGCTGTTGTGAGGATGTACCAGATGTGTCCGACCCGCCACTTGAAGTGCCATCCGATACGATTGGTTTAAAGTATGCGAGTTTCTTGCTGTTAGGCGACCAGAACACGCCAGCGACATTGTCATCCTGGAAGAAATCCTCCGAGGTCGTAGTATCCACGACATGCAATACCCCGAGAGAGCCGGCGCTCATGGCGGTCTTTCCATCGATGTATGCAACCAACTCGCTGTCATAAGACCAGGCAAATGATGTGCTGACTTCATATGTACCGATTGATTTCTCAAATGCTCCGCGCGGGTCCGTGAGAACGATCTCGTTTTCTTCCTGATCGTTGACGCGTGAGAGCAGGATGTGGTTTCCATCTGGCGACCAGGCCGGAGCCTGGAATGGGGCGGGCACTGTTTCCAGTTGATCTTCGATGATCTCCGGTTTTACTTTTAGAAATGAAAGATGCACCGGCACGCTGGAATTCGTTCCACCGGTGTGAACGATCATCGCGCTTCCATCAGGCGCCCATGACCAGTAATAGGGTGAACCTGTATCGAGTACAACCGGCTCGCCTCCATCCACGGAGACGCTCTGCAACATAAAAGATTGACCCGATGCAGTTGAACTGATAAATCCCAAATTCTCATTGTCAGGCGACCAGTAAAGATAAAAGGGATTCTCGGTCTTGCTGGAATACACTTTTTCCGCCTTCTCCTCATCGATGCTTGCGATCATCAGGCTTGTGCCGGAAGCTGCTCCCCCCTGACCGCTGATCCCAACAAAAGCAAGATGGTTACTATCAGCCGACCAGGTTGGATATTGATAATAGAGAAATGGCGCCGATTGTGATTCCGAGACGCTTGCGTCGTCGGTGAGCGCGATGAGATTTCCGCCAGCCTGATCAGACACATAAATATTTCCGTCAATACCGACATAGGCGATCAGACCGGATTTACGTTCCAATGTGCTGAGTAACGGACTTTGCGGCACCCGTACGTCCTGCGGCAGGCAGGATGCGAGCAAAAGAGCGACAACGGAAAAAATAAACAGCTTCTTCATTTTTGCGCCTCTAAAATTTCTATGGCTTTATCAAGAACCGGATCATTGCTCGGCAGAATATCGTCCCATCCCGCTTCGACCAGGAAATCGGGTTTGACTCCGTTATTTCCAAGATCCTCGCCGTTCGAGAGTCTGAAGGAAGTGGTCTCGACAAAGATGCGCGAGCCATCCGGCAGGTAGTAGGAGGTTGTAGTTTCGATCGAGCCGGGTGTGGTTTCACCGATTACGATCGCCCTGTCATATCCTTGGAGGCTTGCGGCGAGGATCTCCGGGAATCCACTGGTATTCTGTCCGACCAAAATCACCAGCGGGACTTTTTGAGAGCCGAATAAGTCCCTGCCTGTAATGCGCGCAGTTTCACTATCAAGCCGGTTGTAAAATTCTCCGATCTCACCATCATGGAACATTGTGAACAATTCTTCGAGCGGCCAGCCTCCAGCCGAGCCTGCAACCCGCAGATCAAGGATCAAACCTTCAAGGGTTTTGTTGGAGGTGAAAGTTTGCAGATTTGAGGTAACCTCGTCCATCAATCTATTATAGGCAAGGGGTGGGAAGAGAATATAGCCGAAGCGATTGCCATTGACCTCATAAGCTTCGAGTTTGCCGGTGCTCGCCAATTGGGCGCGGGTCACATTGACCGCCCGTTCCACTTTGCCCGGTGATTGAATGGTTAGCTCGACGGATGTCCCCGCGGGCCCCCGTACACGTTGGACCGCTTGGATTCCCTCCTCCAGCAGAACAGGGGCGCCATCAATTTTCAAGAGGCTGTCATGTGCCTTGATGCCTGCCTTTTCGGCGGGTGACCCCTCCATGACTGCGAGAATGACAATATGAGGCTCCGGTTCAGGCTGGAAACCGATAAATGCGCCGATGCCCCCATACGTGGACGTATCCGAGATATCCGCTTCGATGCGCTCATTGCGTGATTGATAAATAAAACTGCCTGGTGGCAGGTCGGCTTCCAATTCATGAAGCAGGGAGGTGAATTCATCATTGGTCAAACCGGCATCAATACGACTCGTATATTTGTTATGTAATGATTCCCAATCCACTTCTGCGTTGTCGAAATAGATATAGTTTTCCTGCAGATCCTTCCACAGCACTTCAAAGGACTGTGTCTGGTGTTCCCGGGATGTGAGCGCTGAACCGTAATCGCCTGTTATCTTTTCATCCTCTGACGGGAGCAGGCTTGCACAGGCGGATAAGGCAAAACTAAAAATCAAAACCATGGACAAGAGAAAGGTTGTTTTTCTTTTCATATGACTGCCTCTAAGAAAAATAAGTTTCATCGAAGATACCCCTTGGTATATCGTGATAGACGGTTCAGTCGTGCCCATCCTTACAAGTGTGCGGCACGGAACGTCTCTCCTTTTTGCATTTTACTCGTTTTACAGTCAGAAGTTCCTGTAACTTATACCCTCTTAATGTTTTTTGGATTCAACACCGAGATCAGTTTTGTCCCTTTTCCAAGTATGGCTTCCGCGTCGTCATCCAACTCGACCCAGTAGAAACTGCGATGTTCGGAGTACGGATCGATGCGGACGACCGTCCCTTCGAACCAGCCTTCGCTTTTCCAGAACTTCGCATCAAGCTGGACCTTGACCCTGTCCCCGATATGGATGGCATCTCCCATCTGACGCCTACCACCCGCGCAACGAGGATGGCTTGACCCGAATTGCTACAGAGTACTCCTTGCTGAACTGCTCCGGGGTCATCCCAAGTTCCTGGATGCCAGTCTTGTATTTCTTGAAATAAGCAGGATTCTTATGTGCGGGCTTGGCTTCCTCGTCAATTGTTGCCGTGCCGATGTAGACGATCACATTCTGATCGCCCGTCTCATCGGTATTGAAATGAAGTGAAACCGACTTATTCCTCCTGATATGCGCCACTTTGTGTGCATGCGATTGGCTGAAAATAAGGAATGAGTCTTTCTCCCAGATAAACCACACGGGACGCGGTTGAGGCGTGTTCGTCGAATCGACTGTCGTCAGCCAAATGACATACTCCTGCTTGACAAGTCCATTTGCTTTGCTCTCCAGTTTCTTTTGATTATCGGCCATGTGCCCTCCAATGGAAAATTATTTGCGGCGATTCGCAAACCAGATTAAACCGCTGCCAACGACCATCATGATCGCACCATTGATCGCCCACTGCGGGTCGCCTCTCATATAAGTACCGGGCAGAACGTTAATCCCTTGCAGAAAGAATACTCCTCCTGGCAGAAAAACCAAAACGCCAAACACTTTCAAAGTGGCTTTCACGGATTGCTCCTTGGATCTTTTTTGTGATTATACTCTTCAGAGATGGTGTAGATGGAGTGCGAAATCTCCCGGTTTTGCACTGAAGGCTCCCCGGAGCTATGGTATTTGCAAAAAGTCCGTTAACAGGTTTTGATTCTGCAGTGCTGTCTTAACGCGAAAGGCGCGAATGAAGCGAATTTCCGCGAAAAAATAAAAATTCGCGTTTTTCACCCTTTTTGCGGCGTTCGCGTTAAAAAATTTCCGACTTTGCAAAAGCCATGTCCCCGGATCGGAATCTTCCCGAAGCTTTATTATTGCGTGTTATAATAGAACACCCGTTCAGAATCATTCACAAAATAAATCCTATGGAATTCAAACTTCAAGCACCCTTCCTGCCCATGGGCGACCAGCCCGAAGCCATCCGTGGACTTGTTGACGGAGTCCGCGATGGCAAACGTGATCAGGTTTTGCTTGGTGCAACAGGCACCGGCAAGACATTTACCATTGCGTCGGTCATCCAGGAATTGCAGATGCCCGCGCTCATCATGGCGCACAACAAGACGCTTGCCGCGCAGTTGTACGCCGAATTCAAGGAATTCTTCCCTGAGAACGCCGTTTCCTATTTCGTCTCATACTACGATTACTACCAGCCTGAGGCCTATGTGCCCCGGCATGATCTATACATCGAAAAGGAGACCGAGATCAACGAAGAGATCGAGCGTCTGCGTCTTGCCGCGACGACCGCGTTGATCTCGCGGCGTGATGTCATCATTGTCGCGTCCGTATCTTGTATTTATGGCCTGGGTAGTCCTGAAGAATTTGGCAAAGGGACGGTGACTTTGCAGGTGGGGCAACTCTATCGTCGAAACGCATTGCTGCGTCAACTGATCGAATCTCAGTACCAGCGTAATGACATGGATTTGAAATCAGGCACATTCCGCGTGCGCGGCGACACGTTGGAGATCATCCCTGCATACGAAGATAAAAAAGGATACCGCATCACGTTCTTCGGCGATGAGGTCGAACGGATCATGGAGTTCAGCCCGTTGACGGGCGAAGTGTTTGAAGAATTGCAGGAAGTTCCGATCTATCCCGCCAAACAATATCTCACCGACAGCGACAGGATGAAGGATGCCATTGTAGCCATCGAAACTGAATTGGAGGAACGATTAGCCCAGTTTAAAGAGACTGGCAAACATCTGGAAGCACAACGCATTGAACAACGTACACGCTATGATTTGGAGATGTTGAAGGAAGTGGGCTATTGTTCCGGTATCGAAAACTACTCCCGCCACTTGGACGGGCGCGCTCCCGGCACGCATCCGTGGACGATGATCGATTTCCTTCCGAGCAATTATCTGCTCATATTGGACGAGAGTCACATGACAGTACCGCAGATCCGCGGCATGTATAACGGTGATAAAGCGCGCAAGGAGACGCTTGTTGAATATGGCTTCCGCCTCCCGAGCGCAATGGACAATCGTCCGTTGAAATTCACCGAGTTTGAAGAAGTGATGGGTCATACCATTTACACGTCCGCTACACCGGGACCATACGAGATGAATAAAGCGGATCAGGTGGTGGAACAAATTATTCGTCCAACGGGTCTCGTTGATCCCGAAGTGGAAGTACGTCCAACTACAGGGCAGGTGGATGATCTGGTCGGAGAGATCAGGGGACGGGTGGAGAGAGGCGAGCGCGTCCTGGTCACCACGCTCACCAAACGGATGTCTGAAGACCTGGCTGAGTATCTGCAGGAGCTGGGCATGAAAGTCCATTACCTGCATTCAGAAGTGGAGACACTCGAGCGCGTGGGTATCCTGCGTGACTTGCGTCTGGGTGTGTTCGATGTATTGGTGGGGATCAACCTTTTGCGCGAAGGTCTCGACCTGCCCGAAGTTTCACTTGTCGGAATACTGGACGCGGACAAGGAAGGTTTCCTGCGTTCAGGCACTGCGCTCATTCAAACGATCGGACGCGCCGCTCGTCACGTGAATGGACGCGTGATCATGTACGCCGACAAAATGACCGACTCGATGAAGTTCGCGATTGATGAAACGAATCGCCGCCGCGCCAAGCAGGTGAAATACAACCAGGAGAATGGGATTATACCGATCAGTATCCATAAAGCCATCCACGATCTGACCGAAGAATTCTCTGCGAAGGCAGTGAGTGAAATGCGAGGGGAGTACAGGACGAAATCTACGAGCGACCTGCCACGCAACGAGCTGCGACAAATCGTGCACGAAATGGAAAAGCAGATGAAGGAAGCCGCCAAGAATTTGGAGTTCGAGAGAGCCGCGGCCCTGCGTGACGAGCTCTTCAATTTGAAGAGTCTGCTCGCGGACGATGAAAAATTGAAACCGTGGGAGAGGATCAAGTTGCTGAGCGGGGAAGAATAATAGAACTCGGAGGTCTCAAAGACCTCCGAGTTCTTCTTTTACTGTAGTATCAGATGATGTGGATTTTACGGAAAATAGCGATAAATATCCTTGCGATGTAAAAAACGAACGAATATCAAGGTTTCTTTCTCGAGAATGATTCCAACACGATAGTCGCCCAATCGAATGCGATAATAGTTTTCAGCCCCTTTGAGTTTCTTGACGTTTTCCAATGAAATAAGGCTTGATGTTTTCTCAACGCGCTCGATCAAATCTTTACCTGCTTTTTGACAGGCAAGTCGACCCTTTTCAAATCTTTGACAAAACTGTTTCGGAATTCAATCTTCAAGGTTATTCCCCCAGAGTATCCATCACTTCCTTCTTGCTGACTTTATAACTTTCCTTCCCTTCGCGGATGGCATTGACCAATCCGGCATCTTCAATTGCTTCAGCGAGGATATCAGAAAAGAGATCGCGGCGTTCCTGAAGCAGCTCGAGAAGCGCCTCCTTGAATAAATCCTTGATGTGCTGGTCTTCTTTAGATAAGGTGGTCATTTCTGCCTCCACAATTCTATGACCGAATTATAACCCTTATCAGCCAGGCAAAGACCCTCCTTTTCTTTCCTCAATCTTGAAATTTTCTTTATGAATCCTTTACATTGCAATTGTATCCTTTGGGTGTAAGTCAGGCAAAACCTGAAAATTCACTCAAAAGGAGTATAAGGAATGAAAAAGACAATTTTGATTGTTGGTTTGGTGGTACTTGCACTGGGTGTGCTGGGAGTTGGTGTAGCGTTTGCGCAGGGTGGGACTCCTCCGTATGCCGGTAATGGTCCCATGATGGGTGGAAATGGCTACGGCTGGATGTATGACTACGTGGAGCAGGCGTTCGCCGCCAAACTTGGACTCACCGAAGAGCAGGTGGAAGATCAGCTCGCCGCAGGCAGGCCGATGTATCAGATCGCTCTCGATAATGGAATCAAGCAGGAAGAACTGGCGAACTTCATGAACGAAGTGCACAAGGAAGCATTTGCAAATGCTGTCAAAGACGGCGTGATGACCCAGGAGCAGGCTGACTGGATGCTACAGAGGATGCAGAACAATGGTGGCTACGGTTATGGCACTGGAACCTGCCCGATGCACAACGGACAGGGCGCTCAATTCGGACCTCAAGGCAGTCGTGGAAATGGAATGATGGGGCGCGGCTTCGGCTGGCAAAATCAACCTACGAATCCATAAATTCTCGACCAACAATAGACCCCAAAGGTATTCAAGGTCTTTGGGGTCTATTTATTTTGCTCCGCTTTGAAACTGTTCTGGTCTTCGCTGGGATTTTCTATATGAATGTCGCGATTTCTTCCAATGATTTCTTCTTGATCATAGGAACCTGTGCATTTTCCGCAGGATAACCAACCACCAATAGCAAAAATGGTTTCGCATCGGGATGAATATTGAGAATGCTATTCAAAAATCCCATTGGGCTGGGGGTGTGAGTAAGTGAGACCAATCCGGCGTTATGGATGGCGGTGATGAGCATCCCGGTTGCGATGCCAACAGATTCGTTCACATAATAATTCTTCACTCTGCTGCCATCGGGTAATATACTGTGACTCTTTCCGAAGATGGCGATCAAATAGGGAGCATCATCCAGAAAGGGTTTGTGTTCATCCGTGCCGAGTGGACCAAGGGCTTCGATCCAATCCTTGGGCGCGCGGCGATGATAAAACTCGAATTCCTCATGTTCCGCGGCAATGCGGACCTCGTGTTTGACTTTCGGATCGCTGACAACCACAAAAAGCCAGGGTTGAAGGTTGGCGCCGTTGGGCGCGGTCCCTGCGGTGAGCAGGCATTCTTCAATGACCTCGCGCGGGACAGGGCGTTCTGAGAAGTGTCGTACTGTGCGGCGACGTTGCATTTCCTTGCGAAATGAAATGGCGCGCCGTTTCATTTCTTCAACGGGATACTCAATATAAGTGGATAGAGGTTGTAATGTAGTCTCAGTCATGTTTTGCCTTATTGGGAATTTTAGATAATAAAGAAAAGTTATTTCATCGGTTGTTCGAACAATTTCTCAAATGTGGAGTTGATGATCCTGACCGTTTGTTGCGGGTCCTCCGGTTCGATGAGGAACAGATCGGTAAAGCCCGGTTTATATCCGAGCTCACGGTTGAGCGTTTTGATTTCACCCTGCAATTTTTCGGGGTGATAATTAAAGATGAGTTTGTTCCATTGGATTAAATTTTGAAGGCTCCCTCTAACCTCTGCCTGGACCGAATTCGGAATGGATGCAAACCAGCGCGATCCGACCACGTATAACCAGGGATACAGGTCCCTGTCTTTTTCACGCAGCTCCAGCAGGTCAATGTAACCGGTGCTGTAGTCGAGGATAAAACCCTTTTCCAGGAACAAATTTTCAGATTCACTAAAATCGGCAATATCCTCCTGTGAAGCAAGGAACTTCACACGGATGTAGTAGCTCTGTACGTTTCCATGAGGCGGCTGGAGAATATCTTTGTGGTGAAGAAGAACCGTATCGGGCCTGCCTTCCTTTTGTGGGAAGGATAGTTCCATTTCCCGAATATTCTGCACATACCCGTCACTGGGATGACACACACTGACGCGTCCGAAGATCGCGGGTGGAACATCTTCGTTCCTTTGAACAAGATCGATCATGCAGAAATTATTCGTTCCCACCCATGCTTCATAAGGACCTGGCTTCAACTGTTTCTCAAAGAAATTATACGCACTCTTTACTTCTCCAAGTGTGATGCTGTCCAACTTTCGGTAGCCGCGTGTTTTGCGGGGAGTGCCTTGTTCGGGGTCATTGGCGTTCTTTCCGCCCTGATTCTGGTCCGGCTGCCTCGTTAAATTCTCTGTGCCACGCCCCAGAATATGGCCCTTGCGCGGTTTCTCATTTCCCGTTTGGATGAAATTGGGCGAGAGCAGGAAGCGTCTGAGAGCAGTTTCAAGGGTCATATTACTGGGACAAGCATACATCCAAATCCAGGCTGGTGCAAGATAAATATTGGTGGATGTGCGACTTATCAGCCGTTGTCACGTATATCCCTTCAAGAAAGGTTTTTAAAATGATGACAACAAAATCTCATGAGTTACGACGTTCACGTACCAACCGGATCATTGCCGGGGTATGTGGCGGGCTGGCCGAATTCTTCGGTATCAGCGCGTTCTGGTTCCGCCTGCTGTTCTTTATCTTCTTCATCCCCGGCGGCGTTCCCGGCATACTGATCTATTTGATCGCGATGATCGTTATCCCTTCCGAGTAGCGATATTCATGCGGCAGAGTAAATTTTGACCCTGATATCTTCCCTCGATAAGATCGCCTCCAATACACCGCCACCGATCGCGAGCGATTTATCGGATACCAGATAACAGGCACTTGCGTCATTGCGTGCGTCCACGTCACCGATTTTCATGCCCCTGGTCACATGCAAGCCATCGCGAATCATCCCGCGCAGGATTCCCGCTAACGGACTGGTCACATTTATGTCACTCTGAACCGAAGGTGAAGAGTCTCCCAGGTTACCTTTGAGACCCTTCGCGTCGCTCAGGGTGACATATTGATGTATCATTGCAATCACCTGTCCCTCTTTTACATGATCTCCAATATTTGCTTTTGCAGTGAGTATGCCATCACATGGTGCACGTAGGACGCGCCGCGGGTCACCTTCGGGTTCGCCGGAATCGGGTTGGGTCGTTCCGTTCCAATAGACGCGGCCAAGGGTGTGACTGCGGCGGGTTTCGATCACAGCATGGCAATCGCGCCCGGCGTGAAACCCAGGACCAAGTCCGATATGAAGCGGGATTTGAATCGGGAGCGGAGACGGGGTCTGTTTTATGAGTCGAGCATCCACAACAACTGGAAAGATGAAAGAGGAAAGAAGGATGTCTGCATTGGGATCGATGAGGACTGGAATTTCATCCGCATCCAGCGAAGCCTGAAGTTGCTCCCTTTTCACAAGCCGCGCAGTGACCCCTTCAACGGTGTGATGTCCGTCGTAGACCGCCTCTGCAAAAGAGACCGCACGACGGACCGCCAATGGTTGAGCGAGTTCAGTAATAACCACTTTGATCCCGACGCGGTAAAGACGAAGCGCAACGCCAGTAGCGAGATCGCCTCCGCCGCGCAAGAGAACGTGGGCTTTATTTTCGGACATCCGATTGTTGGGTAACTTCCAATTGTTCCGGCGATGCCTGTGCTTTGACGGATTGTTCGCGGAGCAAGTGACTGAACGAATAAAGCAAAAGATAGACAAAGAGGAAGAAGAAGGTATATAACAGCATGAAAGCGGCGAGTCTGCGGCTTGGGTCGATGATCACGCCGAGGATATCCATCGCGGTCTCTGTTGGGTTTTGTAGAATATCCCAGGAGTTAAGGCGTACGAATCGGCCGATATAAATTCCGAAACTGCTTAAGCCTGAGATCACAAAGACAAAAGCCCAGCCTGCGAACCGTCCAAATGTCCGAAAGATGATATCCTGCATGAAGTAGAGGGAGATCACACCGAGCAACATGCCTGTCCAAGTACACCAGACAACGATGATCACATCATACCAGAGCGGCGCGTCTGTTGCTTTTCGTGTGAGGTCCTGCAGATCGGTGAGCATGTATGGCGCGTTGGGGAAGAAGATCAGCCAAAGGAAGGCGATGATCGGGATCACAAGATATAACCAGTTGCGACGCCATGAAATTGCATAAGCAAAGTAGGCGAGAATGAAGGGTATCCAGGCGAGGAACAGATTCCAGATCAGCCCAAGATGACGACCCGTGTCGCTATAAGCCACGCGCGCGAGGACAAGCCCAATGCACATGGCACATGCTCCATTAAGCAGGACGAACACGGCGATGTTATACCGGTTGCGGAGGGAGAAGTTACGAAGTTTGTTAAGCATGAAAAAAGGTTTGCCTGTCTTATTTGCCACGGCTCACACAGATTTTTAATTGTTTTATTCGTGTGAATCCGTGAGTCCACTGAAAAAACTCTTTCAACCACAAAGGGCACAAAGTGCACAAAGGAAAATTCAAGACGAATTAAGAGTATTTGACTTTTCCATAGATTTTCTTTTCGGAATTCCTTCGCGAGGTTAATTTTTTCTTCGCGATCTTCGCGGTGAAAAGACCTTTTTGCAGTGCAGTTATCTGTGAAATTCGTGGCTAAGGTTTTATTGCATTTCAATCAAATAATAGATCAGGTCGATATCACCCGGTGAATGACCGAGATCGGTCAACAGGGCTGCGGCTTCGGTTTTGTGTTGGGTCCCGTGATTGACAAGATGTGCCATGGCCTGCCACAGGATTCGTTTGTGCGGTGTGCCGTCGGTGGTTGAATAGTGGAACTCGCTGTTGAGTCGCTCGTCAGTGAGACCATCGACAAATGCCATCAGCAGTTTTTCCTCTTCAGCCCAGCGCCTAAGCAGAGATTCTAAAGTAGGGAAATCATCGGGCTTGAGCCTGACTTTGGGCGAAGTCCCTTCCCAGCGATTGCGCCAGATCCATTCGGCGAACAGCGCGTGGACAAGAGTCCCGCGCAATCCGCCATGCGGAAAGGAAGCGGGTGCAAGGAATTGTTCCTGTGTCACATTTGCCGCGGCGTTCAATATTTTGGCGGTTGTCCATTGGTTGTATTTGTAAAGAATGAGAATATCCTGTTTGTTCATTTAATGTCATCCTGATCACAGGGCGGGATACCCTTCGAGTACGATGTATCATCCTGCGCCACGTGGCTCTCCCTCATTCTTCTGCCTCTCGAGTAGAAGATGCCCGAAAGTATACAGCGTAATATACAGGAACAAAAAGAATGCGCCAAACAGGCCGATAAACCCGATCGATTGCAAACTCGGGTCCTGTGCGCTTTGGATCGTGTATTGCGCCATGCCAGCCGGGTTATTGAAAATATCCCATGAATTCCAGCGCAGGAAGCGACCCACGTATACGCCTGTACTGCTCAACGCCGCGACAAATGCAACGAATCCCCAGCCCACCCAACGACCGAACTCGCGGCGGATGGTCTCCTGCATCAGAAACAAGGATACCATGCCGAGCAGAAGCCCGGTAAATGCGAACCAGATGAGCAGCATCACATCGTACCAAACGGGCACATCCCTCCATTTGCCGGCGAGATGCTGAAAGTCGGTCAGAATGTACGGCGCGTTCGGGAAGAAGATCAGCCAAAAAAACGCGGCAACCGGAATGACCACGTAGATCCAATTACGTTTAAGCGTGAGCGTATAAGTGAAATACGAGATGATGAAGGGAATCCATGCCAGAAATAAATTCCAGATCAAAAATCCGTAATGCTCCGTCCCACTAAACTCAGAGCGTACACGCCAGATCGCGACAGATAAGATCGTCGCGCCAGCCAAAAGGAAAAACATCATCAGGCGATATTTGTTGTGTGAAAAATAAGCAAGCAGTCTTTGGTACATTACTTCCTCATGTGCCTGGGGTGAATCGTCCCGCAGGCTTTTTAAAATCATTCCTGTTTACAGGACGAACCTGCAGGACGGCAGGTAACATTATTTCTTCAAAAAATCCAAAAGGATCGGGTTCACTTCTTCGGGCTTCTCGTAGTGCGGAATATGTCCACAATTTTCGATGACGTGAAATTCTGCGTTTGGGAGTGCGTCACGCAGGTCGTTACTGTGCTCGAAGGGGACTGTGGTGTCATTGCGCCCCCAGAATAATAAAACAGGTTTATCCATTTTGCCAACCTGCCTGTAACTATCCATGAAGGAGTCGAGCATCCCGTTACGGATCGTTGAAATGATGGCGCGCAGGTATCCTCTGAACTGCAACTGGACTCTGAACTGGGATGTGAAGAGTTCCACCAGATCAGGATCAAAAAGATCCTTCGCGATGTTTCGCGCGAAAGGTTCGCCTCCCACCAGGCTGAGAATTGGATCTGCCAAGAATGGCATTTTCACCACTTTTATCAAGGGTGTTATGGCAATGGACCTTGCTCCAGCCGGGTCGATCAACGTCAGGGTTTTGATTCGCTCCGGGTGGCGTGCGGTCAAAGTTGCAGTGATGGGTCCGCCCATGGATAGCCCGACCAGATTGACGAGGCGCGAGATCCGCAGGGCGTCCAACAGGTCCGCGAGTTGTTTGACGAAGAGGTTAATGTTGTAGTGTGTGCGCGGCCGATCGGAAAATCCACGTCCGAATAAGTCATAACGCAGGACACGAAAACCAGCTTGCGTCAGGAAGTTGAATGTGGGGTCGTATATGAAATAGGGAACCGAGAACCCATGCACTAAAACGACAACTTCGTCCGATTCGTTCCCACCAAGTTCGTAATGAGCGATGCCGTCGGGTAATTGAATGAATGATCCGCTCGCCGATTTGCGAGTTTCTTCATTCAAGTCTTTGGTTTCACCACGATAATAGGAGAACATTTTTTAAACCGCGAAGCACACGAAAACCGCTAAGGATATCTAGAAGGCTTTGCGCACTTTGCGCCCTTGGCGGTTAAATTTTGCCCAACGCTCTTAACACCCGTTCCGGAGTGAACGGGAATTCATTGATCCAGACACCGGTCGCATCGTGGATCGCCCCGGCGATCAAGGGAGCAACCGTAAGAAAAGGCAATTCGCCCAACCCACGTGCACCCCAGGGTCCGTTCGGGTCTGGAACTTCAACGAGAACGGTCTCAACCTTCTCTGGAATATCCCAAATGGTCGGGATGAGATAGGTGCTGAGTTGATCGGTGAGCACGTACCCATCTTTCGTTTTGTAATCTTCGAGGACGGCATAACCCTGTGCCTGTACGACAGCCCCCTCAACTTGTCCCTGGACGAGTGCAGGGTTGATGGGCTGACCGACATCATCTGCTGAGACGACGCGTACGACGCGCACATGGCCGGTCTCGATATCCACCTCCACTTCGGCGGCTTGCGCGACGAAGGCATAGGCAAAGTTGGGTGTGGAGTTACCGGTCTCTTTATCGAATTGATTCGTACGCGGCGCGAGATATTTGAACTCGCCGATGGCAGGACGTTCTTCCGCCTTCCATTTTTTCAACGCGACATCCGCCGCGCCGCGTATGGCATTGCCGGACATAAAGGTCATGCGCGAGGCGGAGACCGAGCCGGAGTTTTCCATGGTCGCTGAATCGGAGGAGATCAGTTTTACTTTTTCAAATGGGACTCCAACAGCCTCTGCCGCCATTTGTATCATGACAGTATGTGTGCCTTGTCCCACTTCCGCGCTGGCGTGATGAAGAACAACACGGTCAATTTCGCCCTTGCCATGGATCTCCACCTTTGCCCAGCAGTTCTCCTGATAGCCAAAGGAGAAGCCGATATTTTTAAATCCAGCCGCGAAACCCCTGCCGCGTTTCAGGTGTGGTGCGTTTCTTTCTTCTTTCATCTTTCCTTTTGCCCACCCAAATTTCTCAGCCGCGGCCTCGATACATTTCACCACACTCACCGGACTCGGCGATGGAGTCCCAACTCCCATCGTATCCCCATCATGTAAAGCATTTTTCAGACGGAACTCAACCGGGTCCATGCCAAGTTTTTCCGCGAGTTTGTCCATCTGCATTTCAGCCATGAACAAAGCCTGCGGCGCGCCAAATCCACGGAACGCTGCACCAGGGAGATTGTTTGTGTATACACCATACACATCTGTTTTTACATTTGGAATAAAGTAAGCACCTGTGGAAGTGATCGCTGAATTGCCGAGCACTTTATTCGACGTATACATATACGCGCCGCCATCGCCGATGATCTCGTTTTCAATGGCGACAACCTTGCCCTCTTTTGTCGCACCCCATTTAGCGCGGATGACCGACGCGTGGCGTTTGCCATGTCCGATAATGGATTCCTGCCGCGACCAGATGATCTTCACCGGCCTTTGCAACTTCCACGCTGCGAGGGCGAGCACGATCTGCACGGACATATCTTCGCGTCCGCCGAACGCGCCGCCGATGGCAGGATAGACGATGCGCACACTTTCATTTGGCATGTTCAGCGAGTGTGCCACCTGGTGACGGTCTTCGTGCGTCCACTGACCACCACACTCGATCGTGATGCGCCCCTCATTGTCGATGTATGCAAGCCCTGCTTCGGGTTGCAAATAGGCATGCTCCTGTACGGGTGTGCGATATTCGCACTCAACAATCACGTCTGCTTTTGCGAATCCATCCTCCACATTCCCTTTGCGGATCTTGTAATGGACACAGATATTCGAATCGCCGATCTCTTCATGGACGCGCGGCGCGCCCGGTTTCATCGCTTCAACAGCATCCGTGACCAACGGCAGATCTTCGTATCCGACTTCGATCAACTTGACTGCCGCGGCTGCTTCCGCCTCGCTTCGTGCCACGACAGCCGCAATCTGGTCGCCGACGAACCGAACAACATCCGACCCGGGTTTGCCCCCTCTCCCATCAGGGGAGGGCGGGGGGAGGGGTCCGCAAAGCACTGGCTGATCCTGCCATTGCAGACCATATTCATTGACGGGTATATCCTTTGCGGTGTACACAGCCATGACTCCCGGCGCGGCTTCCGCTTTGCCGGTCTTGATCCATTTGATGCGGGCATGCGGGCGACCTGCGAAAAGGATCTTCATGTGCAACATGCCCTTCATGGATCGGTCACCAGAGTAGGGAGTTTCGCCGGTTACTTTGCCGCGTGCATCCACGCGGGGAAGGGATTTGCCGATGGTGTTGTGCGTTGTCATTACTCTACTTCCACTTTTCAACAGGTCTTGAGAAGCTTTATCGCGTGTATTTCTTTACCTTTTTTCTGATCGGCGGCTCATCAGTTGGACCATATTGAGGGGGGCCAAAAAGTCTGTAGATGTACCCAAAAAATATGGACATAATTCCACCAATCAGTACCGTGATGGCAAACGTAAATATCAGATTGGCCACGAGGTTGTCTTGAGTTGCAAGGAAATCCCAAAATGGTTTCAGACCATTCAACCTGAGCAACAATGGGTGGATCGTTATCCGCCCTGACCATGCAGGCGGTAATGGCCAGCCTCTTTTATAAGCGGTTTCGACAAGGATCACTGAAAGGCCATACGAGAAGAGAGGTACGACCACCATCATGATGCAACCGATGCCGCGCATGACGGGATGCACATCCCGATTACGCGGAGGGGCCTCCGGTTTGTTTCTTGAACTATACTTGCTCATTTTTCACCTCTATTCGTGATTGTGCTGGCATCTTCAATCGCTTGAACGATTTTGTAATAACCTGTACAGCGACATAAGTTTCCTGTAATGGCTTGTTCGATCTCACCGTGCGTGGGTTTATCCTTCTCTTCCAACAATTTCGCGGCAGACATAATGAATCCCGGCGTGCAATATCCGCACTGGACTGCGCCATGCTGAATGAAGGCTTCTTGAACGGGGTGGAGTCTTTCGCTCACCTCTGATCCCGCTCCCTCGGTTAGAGGAGAAGCGAGACCTTCTATCGTCACGATCTCCGCGCCGTGCGCGCGCGGTGCAGGGATGAGACATGCCATGACCGCCTTTCCATCCAGAAACACGGTGCATGCACCACATTCGCCTTCTGCGCAACCTTCCTTCGTGCCGATCAAACTCCCTTCTTCACGCAGGAGACGAAGAAGAGTCTTGTTATGCCCGTTTTTGAATGTATATTTCTTTCCGTTGACTGTTGTCTCGATGGGGGCAGATGGAGTCTGGTGAGTCTTTTGAATTCTACCGTCTGACGTCTGTTTTCCCCATAACAACACCGCATCAGAGGGCATCCCGGCCTGCTCCTGTCCATCGCGAATGGATCTTAACCCGCGCATCGTGCACACGCGTACCATCTCGCTCCGGTACGCGGCGCTGCCGCGAATGTCATCAATTGGTTTGCAATCGTTCATGGTGAGACGCGCGGCCTCTTCGATAATGCCATCCGTAAGTATTTTACCCGCCAGATATTTCTCCGCGTTGCTCGCGTGGATGATCGTGGGCGCGACGGCTCCCAGCGTGATGGAGGCTGATTTAACGGAATCAGCTTCGATGTCCAGAACGAGCGCCACATCGATAATGGAAATAGCCTGGGTGCGGCGCAAGGCCAGTTTGATGAACGTCCCGCGTTGCGTGGTCTTCATCGCCGGGAAGGAAATATCCACCATCATTTCGTCCGGTTGCATCACTGTTTTGCGGACGCCAGTATAGAAATCCTTCAGGGCTACTTTGCGCGCCCCTTTTATGGATTGCAGTGTCACAGACGCATCGAGCGCCATGAGAGGAGTGATGGTGTCGTTGGCAGGCGATGCGGTGATGAGATTGCCCGCGATCGTGCCGCGGTTGCGGATCTGCGGTGCACCGACCTCCCAGGCCGCGCGCGCAAGCGGATAGGCGCGCTCACGGATCAATTTCGATTCGACACAATGGTTGTGCGTGACAAGCGGACCGAGATGGATGACCTCATCTTCATCAATTGTGATCTGGTCGAGTTTGGGAATGCGGGTGACGTCGATCAGCGTTTCGATCCCCGTGCGCACACCGCGTTCGAGTTCAAGGATAAGATCGGTGGCTCCTGCAACAATACGTGTGCGTTCCCCGTTC